>Ga0187843_10000264_pt1 | contig 40951 bp, 39 predicted proteins | sample SpaLakP09_SKY_43_FD_134516 | JGI IMG/M metagenome (GOLD analysis project Ga0187843, IMG submission 134516) | Oligotrophic lake water microbial communities from Sparkling Lake, Wisconsin, USA - SP09_SKY_43 | ecosystem: Environmental > Aquatic > Freshwater > Lake | place: USA: Sparkling Lake... | reverse complement strand
ATATTGGACATGTATAAAGATTCTTAATTTGATTTTAAAATAAAAATATTTTAAAATTATATAATAAAATGATTAGGGGAAGCTTATTTGAAAAGGAATATTATACAATTCAACAAAAAGATAAAGCAAAAATAGAAAAACAATTGGAAGATAAAAAACAAAAACAGCAAATAGAGGCCAAATTGAAAGAAAAACAAATTCAAGAAGAATTGAAAAAACTTCAAAGAGATAGAGAACGTGAAGCGCTTGAGTTTAAAAAAAGACTCGCTGAAAAAAATAAAAAGCTAGAAGAGATTAAAAATAAAAAATTAGACACTGAAAGTTTAAAACGGTATAGACAGTTTAATACTATTCTTGCATCATCTTTGAAATTCAGAAATGAATTTAAATTATTAAGTATTGATAAAACTACCGGTAAATTGCTATCAGGATCTGTAATTATTGTACCTGATGAATTTGATGGACGTGTCGTTTGGGCTGATTATATTTTTCCCCCAAGAGATCAGGGACTATGTGGTGGTTGTTGGGCTTTTGCAGTGACATCTGTTTTATCAGCTCGCCTCGCAATATATACAAATGGAAAATATAAATTTAAATTTAGTCCAACTCAAATGATATTATGTAATATGGGAGGTTCTGATGAATACCGGTTAGCACAACAAAATTTGGAACTTGGAGAGCCATATGATTATAATTTACCAAAAGATAGACAACTTGCAAGACAACAAGAAATTGAAAAATTAAGTAAATTTGGGTGCAATGGAGAAACTCTAATTGGGGGATGGCAATATGCTTATAGATTCGGAGTAGTAGAGGAAACTTGTTCATCTTATAAAAATACAGGTGATCTATATAACTACAATCCATCTTCTGATATTGGAACTTGTTCCGATCTTTTTTCTGATACATATGATATTTGCCCTGATACCAAACTACCAATAATAACACATCTATGCGGTGGATATTATTATGTTTCAGGTGTAACGAATGATAAAGATTCTCTTTTTGAAAATGGAACTGAACTTGATATTAGACGAGATATATATAAATGGGGACCTAGCAGTAGCGCTTTAAAAGTATATCAAGATTTAATAGAATGGAATAAACCAGATGAAGTATATAAATGGGATCGTAAGTCGCGATTTATTGGAGGACATGCTGTATCTATACTTGGTTGGGGGGAGACAAAAGACAAAATTAAATATTGGATTGTCAAAAATTCTTGGGGTACAGATTGGAATACAGGGGGGTATTTTAAAATACTAAGAGGACAGGATGAATGTGAGATAGAAGAGAATGTTTTCGTTGGATTTCCAAATTTATACGGGTTTAGGCTTTATATAGAGTGGCCATTACTTTATAGAACTGAAGATTTCACCCTGCGATTGATTTGGGGTATTGAAAATTCTGGATATAAAATTACAACATTAGAAAAACTCATAACTGGTAAGTTGCAATACGATACAGAAAATTTTAAAGAACATCCTGCAAATGAATATATATATACAATGGATGCTTGGCCTGATATGTCAACACTCGTTGCTGCAAAACCTAAAGAAATAAAATATAATCTTGGAGCTACAACAAATACTAAATCCCGCGGATTAAACAGTATTATAAAGGAGAACACAAGTATTATAACTGTTATATTAGTATTGATTGCAATACTTTTGTTTATGTTGATAATATACATTACAATTAAATATTTCAAAAATATAAAAATAGAATTTGATGAATAAAAAAAAAATATTTGGTACAATAAATGATTTTATATATTCTTATTATTATTTTAGCGATACTTATATTTTTAATACATATATATAATATAAGTAAAGATTCGCCTATTTCAGTTTCTAATATAACAAAACAAATTAATTTTAATAGTACAACACCAATTCAAAGAGCAGAATATGCAATGCAGACTATCGATAATATTTTAAAATATAAACCAACTTTTTTTGAAAAATTTTTTTCTTTTAAAGGTATCCCTAAATGGAGAGAATTCGCTGGACGAAAACAAACACCTGCAAGTGCATGGCCTTTAGGCCAGTTCTTTGCTGCCGCGCTTGATATGGCGATGTTTACAAAAAATTATACAGTAGTTAATAGCGTAGTTAAAGAACTTGATAATTACAAGTACGAATCTACATATAGAGCTATTTATATGGGAGTAATTGCTCCATCACCTGTTTATACAAATAAATACTACGATGACAATCTTTGGATAGGACTTGATTTCCTTCAAGCATATGGACAGACAAAAAATGTTGATTTTATTAATCGATCCAAAAATATGGTACCTTTTTTTGAAACTGGAATGTTCAAAGATGGCGTTGGTATGATATGGTATGAAGGGGCTCAAGTACATACATTTAATGTATGTACACAGGGTCCGGCAATTATATTTTTCCTTGGACTTTATTATTTTACAAAAGATAAATATTATATGGATCTTGCGCTTCGTATTGAACCGGTTTTAAATGGCTTACTTAGATTACCTAATGGATTGTACATTGATAATGTAAATATTCTAGACTATTCAGATAGAAATACTGTGTTCCTTACATATAATCAAGGAGTTGCGATTGGTGCAAACTTACAATTTTATATAGTATCAACCGATGAAAATATTAAACAACGTTATCTCGATTTACTTAACACTACGATTAATGCATTATTAAAAATGTTACTTGCCGATGATAATGTATTATGGAAATCTCCGCCATGTTATAATGCGATCCTTTATCGTTATCTTGCAAAATTTGATGCACTGTTTCCTGACCCTCGTATTGAAAAAATTTTTTCATCGTATCTTAAAAGATTATGGGATACTGCACGTAATCCTTTGGATGGAGCTTTTGAACTAAGAGGAGTAGGTGCCCATAGAGATGCGGAAACTACAGGAATGACACTTATAGATCAATCAGGAGTTGTTCAGATGTTTGCAGTATCAGCCATGAACAAAGAACAACGTCTGATGATATTTTAATAATTTTTTTAAAATATTTCTTAAAATAAAAGATTTATGACCGATAAAGATTGCGAGATCAATAAACTTAAGGATGAAGACCATTGTATTAAAAAAAAATTAAGTAATAAAGCTGTACTCTATGTAATTTCTGTTATTTCAAATCCTTTAACATTTGATCGCCGGTATGAACTATTTAATGATTTTAAAAAACGAATGGACTGTGAAAAAGATATAAAATTAATAACTGTTGAATTGCAAAATGGAAATCGACCATTTGTAACCGATTCAACTATAAAACTAAGAACAAAATCTATTGTCTGGCATAAAGAAAATCTTATCAATATCGCAGTTCAACATCTACCAGATGATTGGGAATATATGGCATGGATTGATAGTGATCTTGAGTTTCAAAATAAGAACTGGGTAAAAGAAACTATTGAAGCTTTACAAATATACAAAATCGTTCAATTATTTTCTCATGCAATAGATCTCGGTCCAAAAAAAGAAACATTGCATGTCCATATCGGTTTTTGCTATCAACACGTTAATGGCGAAATATGGAAATCTCCTAAATATGGTGTTTGGCACCCTGGTTATGCATGGGCGATTACAAAATCAGCATATAATGCAATTGGTGGTTTAATGGAATTTCCTATACTTGGAAGTGCCGATAACCACATGGCATTAGCATTTATCGGGTTAATAGGTAAATCATTGAATTCAAAACTTCACGAAAACTATAAAATGCTTGCAAATATTTTTCAAGATAGATGCGAGAAGCATATTAAAAGAAATATTGGATTCGTTTCAGGTACTATTTTACATTTCTACCATGGAGATAAAGCTGATCGGCGATATCAGGACAGATGGCTTATTCTAATAAGTAATCAGTTCGATCCACTCCGCGACATTAAAAAAGATTGTAAAAATTTGTGGATACTTGAAGATGATAAAATAAAATTGAGAGATGACATAATTGATTATTTTAGAAGGCGTAATGAGGATAGAAAAATACATAATACAGATTATAAATATACTAAATCGTCGTGGGTATAAATCTTTATATAAATTTAAAATAATACATATTATAAATAAATGTCTAAGCGAAGAAGCGGTGATCAAAATAATGACGATCATAAAAAAAAGAGACCGAAGATAACTTTGGAAGATTGTCCGGCGATTAATAATTTAACAGACCTGATCGCAATCGGAAAAACTAATAAATTTTATAAAAATATTAATATGATCATGTTATGGAACATCGTAGAACATTTAGAGGATTTACAAGATATGATAGGTATGAGATCTTTAAAAGAATCTGTTTTTTTTCAAGTCATATACTATTTGCAAAATATGCATAAAAGAAATAAAAATGAAGAATACTTACATACTATACTTATGGGAAGTCCGGGAACAGGAAAGACGACAGTGGCGAAAATCCTAGGACAGATCTACCAAGACATCGGTATTTTATCAAAAAATGGCGATTTCAGAATTGCTTATCGAGATGATCTTATTGGTGAATATTTAGGTTCTACTGCTCTCAAAACCCGTCGTGTTCTTGATTCTTGCATCGGCGGTGTTTTGTTTATTGATGAAGTATACGCTTTGGGACCCGGTAAAAAAGACTCCGATTCATATAGTAAAGAATGTATTGACACGTTATGTTCATTTTTATCAGAACATAAGAATGATTTTTGTTGTATTGTTGCAGGTTACGAAGACGATATCAAAAAATGTTTTCTATCTGTTAATCAGGGTTTGGAAAGAAGATTCCCATGGGTACATAAGATCGATAAATACTCGACACAGGATCTAACTGATATATTTAAAAAAATGGTAAATGAAATGAAATGGTCTTTGGATGAAGAAGTATCAAATGCATATCTGAACATTTTTTTTAAAGAAAACGAAGATCTGTTTAAACATTCCGGTGGGTCTCTAGAAACTTTCTTGTCGAAATGTAAAATGATGCACGCAAAAAGAGTTTTTAACTTGGATAAAGAAACTAAATTTATTATAACACAAAAAGATATTAATGACACAGTTGAATACATTAACAAAAACAAAACACAAGAAGATAAGAAATTCCTTTCTTACTATACTTAATTTTTATAACATTGTTATAAAAATTTTATTTACTTCTTTGCAGCAGCCTTCTTGGCCTTTGGTTCCTTAGTCTTTGCAGTCTTCTTAGGCTTTGGCTCCTCCTTAGGAGGCTCCTCCTCTTCCTCGAGAACCTCCTCCTCTACAACAACTACCTCCTCTTCCTTTACAGTTTCTGGTACCTCCTCTTCCTTTACAACAGGTGCTACACCGCCCTTCTCCTTAAGATATCTCTCCTTATCTTGAGCTGCTAGAGCCTCGTAACCCTTAAGCTTCTCAGAGTCTCCAAGCTCCTTGAGCTTCTTCCATCGCGCACCCAACTCCGTAATGATTTGCTTATTATTTAAATCGGGGCACTCGTCCTTGACAGCTTGTCTGTTGTCGGCGCAAAAGAACATGTAAGAAGACTTATTCTTCTTGATAGCAGGGGAATCAGTTTTAGTTGATGATTTTCTTGGCATTTTTATAATTATAGTCAATTTTTTAAATAGATATTAGAAAAATTTAAATCCAACTTTACTTTTTTTTGAAGATTTCACATGTACGTTAGCAATAGCTTTGGGGGTACTTTTATTTGCCATATAAAAATAAATAATTAGCGCCAGTACTAAAACCCCTCCGCCAATAGCTGCTACATATATCCAAGTATTATCATCACTATCGCCTCCACCTGATGGTGCAGGAGTAGTATCACGCGCACGAGGTGCATTAAACTTATAATTCTCTACAACGTTTCCATTAACTCTGTAATACATTTTTTATTATATATAAGATTTATTTTTTTTAATTTATACCATTCTAGATAACTCTGAAAAATTCTTTATTATTAAATTAAGTAGAATACTGTTATCAAATAATATCTTATCGATTTTCAGTGTCAAATCCTCCTGTTTTATCCTCAAATCTATAATATTACGTATAACTTCTTCCTTCGCCTTATTTATCTTATCGAGTTCTTTAGAACATCCATCCAATTGATGAGATCTTTCTATATCCGTATGCAATGTATTCGAATTTGCATACTTCTCCTTTATCTTCAAAGTCTTCTCAATATTTAATCTCTCGGCACTTTTTATCTTTACCAATATCTTTTCAAATTCGGAAATATAAATGTTGTACTCCTCCTTCTTTTTATATATATTGTCCGAATATAAAGATAAAATTGAACGCTGGTCTAATATTTTATTTAGTATTTCTGTATGCTTTATATGATTCTTATTCAATATCTTGTATATATTCGACTTAATTGTTATAATATCATTCGATATATTATCAATGTTTGCATAAAAAGTCTCTAAATTTATCGTTATATACATCTTCTTCTCATCCATCTTTGGATAATGCTTTATGATATAACATTCCATACTGTCTTCCTTCATAGAACACAAATAATTTTTATAAATAATCGACAGCTTGTATTTCAAGTTCTTTACACAAAACTTGAATCGTGCTAGTTGACAAAATATATCTTTCAAATTCTCATTATCCTGTGTATGCAACTCTTTCAAAAATATCTGATGATTATAATTATTTCTTAAATTATCTTCGAACTCTTCCAATTTCTTCTCGCCCTCTAATTCTATCTCATCATAACTTTCTCTGACATCGATATTCGAAACCACGTCGTAATTGCGGAGTATATTTGCCATCTCATCTTCATTTATATCTAAAGTTTTTACTTTATATGTATTCTCCTGTTCCTCTTCGATAACAATCTCGAATTTTGAAGGTATGTACAATAAAAATAGATCTGCATTATTGATATTAAAGATCTCGACATATATTAGTGTACCACCGGCAGTAAACAGCGTCTTGATTATAAAATTCTTATCAGCTAATAAATTCTCCAACTTTCGTAATGATAACATTTTTTATCGTTAAAGATATTTTATTAAATTAAATTTTATAATCATTATTAATAAATGGATATATATTGTGGTAATAATCAATTGAATTCAGGCTTGATAAATGGTACTTCGCGCATTGGCACTCGTTATCAATGTCTTCGAAAAGGTATCGGTCTTGGACGTTCTCTTCCTTACGATAAAGATTATGATGGTCCTTTTCAACCTATCGATCCTACAAAAATATATTGCGGTAATGACAACGCTCTCCCCGCTGGTTATGATAGATTAGGTAGCAATGCGACATGTCTTCAGAAAGGTGTCGCTATCGGGAAAGTGCAAAAGGCAGAATTCCGACCGATCATTGGATCTATAAATAAAAAATTTTACTTACTTATCTTATATCTTCTAATCATCATATCGACATTTTTCGTTTTATTCTTTACAAAGCCTTCATTCATGGTTAAAAAGAATGATGATGAAACCGAAGATATAGATTGGTATAAATTTTTGTTATTGTACGGGGTATTCGTACTGGTACTTGGAATATTATTTTTTATAATTTACAAAAAACTTTCATAATATAAAATGAAAAAGGTAAACAAATCGTATTTGTTTTTGTTTTTAGTTATACTTCTTATTGCAGCAGTACTTGTAGGTATTGCTTTTTATACACCTCAATATAATTCTGGTACTCAATCAGGATCAATACTTAATCTTATTTGCAAAAAACAAGTAAATGCAGCTATTTCGACCGCCAATAAGGCACGAGATATATATTGGGGTGGAGAAATCGCGAAAAAAGAAGGGCTTATACAAAGTTGTAAGGGTGAAAAAGAAGCTTTACAAAATACTTGCACGACTGAAAAATCAGCTTTACAAAGTATTTGTGCAGGTGAAAAATCAGCTTTACAAAATATTTGTACGAGTGAAAAATCAGCTTTACAAAGTACTTGCACACGTGAAAAAGAAGGATTACAAAGTACTTGTACAGGTGAAAAAGAAGCTTTACAAAATACTTTACAAAATACTTGCACAGGTGAAAAAGCAGCTTTACAAAGTACTTGTGCAGGTGAAAAAGCAGCTTTACAAAGTACTTTACAAAGTACTTGCACACGTGAAAAAGCAGGATTACAAAGTACTTGTGCAGGTGAAAAATCAGCTTTACAAAGTACTTTACAAAGTACTTGCACAGGTGAAAAAGAAGCTTTACAAAATACTTGTGCAGGTGAAAAATCAGCTTTACAAAATACTTTACAAAATACTTGCACAGGTGAAAAAGAAGCTTTACAAAATACTTTACAAAGTACTTGTGCAGGTGAAAAATCAGCTTTACAAAATACTTGTACGAGTGAAAAAGCAGGATTACAAACCGAGTTAAACAAAACTGCACTTAAATTAAAATATGAAATAACAAGTGTTAATACAATAGTGAAAATACCTGTTACATTCAAAAATCAAAATACTAATTATTCTATAGATTGGGGAGATAATAATGTAAATAACTTAACTACTAATACATATTCATCAACTGGTACTTATATAGTTAGCATTTTCGGCAAAGCTGTAAATACAATACAAAATAATGAAATTAATACAAGTTTAATAGAATGTATAAGTTACGGTGATAATACTTTAACATCTATTTCTTTTTCAGGTTTTACTAAACTTACAAAAGTCCCAGATTATTTACCTTCAGGAATAAAATCAACATCAGGAATGTTTAGAAATTGCACATCTTTCAATCAACCATTGGCAAGTTGGGATGTCTCTAATGTAACTACTATGGACAGTATGTTTTCAGGATGTTCATCATTTAATCAACCATTGGAAAATTGGGATGTGTCTAATGTAAATACTATGCGATATATGTTTTTAGGATGTTCATCATTTAATCAACCATTGGAAAATTGGGATGTGTCTAATGTAACTACTATGGCACTTATGTTTAGTAGATGTTCATCATTTAATCAACCATTAGAAAGTTGGATTGTGGGTAAAGTAACTAATATGGGAAGTATGTTTTATGGATGTTCATCATTTAATCAACCATTAGCAATATGGAATGTTTCTAACGTAACTACTATGGAATTTATGTTTTCCGCCTGTTCATCATTTAATCAACCATTGACAAGTTGGGATGTGTCTAAAGTAACTACTATGGAAAATATGTTTAATACTTGTACTGCTTTTAACCAACCTTTAAATGATTGGGGCGACAAACTCGGTAAAGTAACTAATATGACAGGTATTTTTGTGTACACTTCTTATAACCAGAATTTGAGTAATTGGAAATTATGTACAACTGCATATGACTCTTTCAATTTGACAATATCCCAGTTTTATCAAACAAATAGTTATCTAGCCCCAAAAAAACAAATCAATTGTTAATTTTTTTATTTTATAATATAAAAATGAAAAACTCTTATTTATTTTTATTTTTAGTTATATTTCTTATTACAGCAGTACTTGTAGGTATTGCTTTTTATACACCTCAAGATAATTCTGGTACTGAATCAGGGCCAATCCTTAATCTTATTTGCAGAAAATCAGTAGATGCTGCAAAAAATGAACGCGATCTATATTGGAGTGGGCCGAAAAAAGACGGCTGCGGCGGTGCTTGTCAAAGTAAAGTTTGCAAACAGGGTAATGTATTAAATAAAGACACAATCGTTCCATGGATTAATACAATTACGCCTAAAATTACAACGCAAGACCAGATAGCGACTGCTGGTTGGCAGCTATTCGTTATTAATACAACTCAATATGGTTTATCTTTATCAAAATTCGAACGTGATGCATCTGGAAATATATACGCAGAAATCGGGCCTTTTTCTGGTACCATTGCAGGCGTAATAGGTTATGCTGCAGATAGAGGATTCTTTTCGTATAACAAGAGTTTATATGATGTTGCATTTCCTCAATCTCCTCCTAAAAAAATAAATTTAAGATACGATAATAAAACTTATGAAATAAATATAGCTTCGGTAGATTTAACAAATAATAATGTAATTTTTTATTTATAATCTAAGCTTCTCAAATAAGTCAGCAATGGTATCTTCATTATAGGTATAAACAGGTATATGCAAATTTGAAATATCTTCCGTATTAAATATAGTTATATTCCAACTATTTGCATTTTGTATAAGTTGATTTGTATCTTCTTTTGTTTTTTTCGATTCCGTATCTTCTCCATCGGTTATAATATATAAATGATGTTCCGTACTGACATCAAGACCATATTCATTAACAATGTTATGAATCGTATCATATAAGGCAGTAGACCCCCATACTTGAAATTGATATGAGAAGAGCTTATGAAAAGTTTTAATATTCTGGAGTTTTGCAAGATACGATAAATCATCATTAAAGGCTATTACAGAGATGTAAATATCATTTATTGATTTTTCAAATGCATCGTTCTTTAATTGTTGTAGGAATTTATCGACGACGTGTACGACCTTGTCAATTATTAAGTACATCGAGTAAGATCTATCAATTGCGAATATAAAATGTTTCATTTTATATTTAAAAATTATTATTTTAAGCTGTATTTATTCTTTGTAATATATTATTAACTGCATCAAAAAATAATTTTGATTCTTTTGGTACATCATTGAAAGCTTCATGATATGCATTTTTAATTAAATAAAATCTATTTCCAATAATATTTTTTATTTGATTCTGTTGTTTAGTTGGAAGTGTAGTTAATTTTTCATTTGTACCGTAAATAAAATATAAGTTTTTGTACGATTTCAGTTTATTTAAAAAATAATTATAGTTAAGATATTTTCCTGTTTGTAATAATTGTTTAACAGGTACCATTTGTTTCCAATAATTTATCTTTAGCATATCCTGCCATGGTTTCGTTTTACTTGTCAAAGATGAAGGAGGGCTTATAAATCCAATAGGTAGTGATTTCACTAGATCGGTATCATAATCATCAGGATCGTTATCAAGCGCGTTAAGTACTTTTATAGTCATATTTCCTGGATAAACTAAAGGCATACACATAATTATCGGAGTTGTAATTGGTATTAGATCTAATTCCATTAACTTAGTTGTAAGGTATCCACCCATTGAATGGCACATAATTATATCATACCTAGTAGTATCTTTAATTTCACCCTTTAAACGGTTAAATACATCTCTTATATCTTCGGTTGGATTATATATAAAATAAGTAAAATTATAGCTTGTATAATAGTCTTCGATTGATTTATATATATTAACATCATATGTGTTAAAACCTCTTATAAAGAAAATATTTTTGTATTTTTGAGTATAAGACTCTGGGTTTCTAACCGCAAAATATACAGCTAATGATACTGCTACTATAACGAAAAAGACTACTGCAATAATTATATTTAAAGAAATCTTTGATGGCATTTTTATTAAATGAAAAATAAAAAAATAAAAAAAAATTAAATTCTAGAAATATTTTAAGTTAATACACTGGTAACTAATTCGGGCGATATTTTTGTAATCTCTGTCAGATCATAAACATTATCATATTTTCTGATGCATTCTCTAACTCTCATTAGATGCAACCATAACTGATTTGGCGCTCCTCGTCCAACATAATGCCAAAGTTCTGCATCTTTGGTTGCCAATAACGCTTTATTAAGCTGTTCATTCTGTGTGAATTTTGCCAAAAACGCAAGATATTGAAGCTTTCTTTCGATCTGTCTTGAATAAAAATCAGCGCGCATGGAAACATCTTTTGGAACCTTGACACCATCTATTTTCTTGTCATACACTTTACCTGTAGTAGCTGAAATTCGACCTGCTTTACCTGCTTGTTTTGCACTAACTGGATCTAAACTCCAAGGCATACCGCCGTCAATGATAAACGTTTTGTAATAATCATAATTTGTTCCAGGTGTTTTACCATCTCTGTACTTAACAGCATGAAAGAAATGTTCAACGGAATTCCAAGTTTCGCCATCAAGTTCAAAAGGTTCTACATAAAAATTCGATAACATCTTTCTCCAATCTTTGATAGATCGTAATTCGTTGTAGTCTTCTTCAGTTTCAATTGATTCATTTGCGCCTTTACCAGGTGGTTTGTCGGAACTTTTTGAATAAAAGAAAAATTTGTCAGGCATTTTTATATATTTTTTAAATATAAAAAAAATCAATTTTATAATAAATGCAAAAGAATATATTTTTATTTTTTGTGATACTTCTTATCACCGTGCTTATTACAGTAATTGCTTTTTATCCGTCTTCAAGTACTCAATCAGGTCCAATACTAAATTTAATTTGTAAAAACCAGGTTAAAAACGAAAAATTAGCGTTACAACGGAAATTTGAAAATTGTGATTTAGGTACAAATTACTGTGTATCAAGTGATTCTTGTGTAAATTTATTGTACGATAACTCAAATTGCGGAAAATGTGGAACAAAATGCGGTTCAGGTTTGTATTGTTTTAATGGGATTTGCACTGAGAATCCATTACATATACAGATAAAGATTACACCTCTAGACACTAAGGTCGATTTTGTTTTACCTTTTGATACAACCTCGCAACCCAGGGTAGATTGGGGAGATGGTGCGATTGATTTAAGAAATGGACATAGATATCATCCAAAAGCGTACCCTGTAATATATGATATAAGAGTATATGGTACTGGTTTTACAAATAATAAGTTTGGCTTTGACATCGGATTTGCAAAGAGATATGGACATGATTTGATAACTAAAATTATTTCATTTGGCAATAATTCTTTTGATTCTATTAGTTTTACAGGAATGAGAAATCTTATTTCAGTTCCAAACAATTTAACCGATAGTTATAAAAAAAATATTGATATAAGTATGGAAAATATGTTCAATAGTTGCGAATTATTTGATCAAGATATAAATAATTGGGATGTTTCAAGAGTTGTTAGCATGAAAAATATGTTTTATGGATGCACCAACTTTAATAAGCCTTTAAATAAATGGAGTCTTACAAGAATTACAGATGTGACTCAAATGTTTTATAGTTGCATAAGATTCAACCAAGATTTAAGTAGTTGGAAGGGTAAAATAAATGCGATTGACAACTCTAAAAAAGGAGGGATTTTTGATTTATGTCCAAATATTACAACAGAAAAATTAAATACATGGGGGTGGACAAATTTGTAAATGAAGTCAGGTATTTTTATATATTTTAATTATATAAAAATTATTTTTTTACAGTTATTAATGTCTTTATACTCATTGCGTTCAGTTCTTCGCACAATAATTTACTTGCATAAGGCATATTGACTCTTGATATGTTGTCGGAATCACACGCCTTACATTCAGTTGGAGTTGTTGCGATATTTCCACATTTGTCGCAAATAATTAGTTGATAAGGATCACTCTTTTCGAATAATCTTTCTTTTAAGAAGCGCGATGTACCTTGCGCAATCATGCACGTTAATACCAGTTCATCTAGACATTTCCTCCTAGAATCATTACTTTCCAATAAATTGGCACCTTCTCAGGTGGGGCTAGACTATATCTTAAGCAATCATAGAAATTTGTTAGTTCTCTCATGCCCACAAACATTTAGTCGTTGAACCTTCTCCATATCCTAACAATAATGGACTTAGGAGCTCGGATGCGGATTGTCTCTAAAGTGTATAAACACCCGTGCGAATGCACTACTTTAATTTTTTACTCTCTTAGTAATTAACTAAGACCACTATTTGATTTCTCGAATAGTTTAGTATTAAAGTCTTAACAAGATGTTCCCGCAATTTGAATGTGTTGCCTATAAAATACAATAGACTAGCAGTATTTTTGATACTACTGAGACCCTGCATTTGATCTCTTTCCATCTCACCAAATCTTAACCTTGATACCAGGTTCATTTAAGCATTTCCTCTTAAAATCATTACCTTTACATATTCACTACTGATATTTATTGTCGTAAAACATCAATAACTACAATGTAACACCTTCACAGGTGGGAGTAGAATAAATCTTAAGCTATCATTAGGATATGACGATCCTTCAAGCCCATTTCCATATATTCGTTGCACCTTCTCCATATCCAGTCATATAAGGACTTAGGAGCTTGGCTCAGGATTATTTCATCTTTTAGATTATACCTTAACCTCTGATTTTTCACCAGAGCCACCGAGAGATTTCTCATCTTGGTTTAGGACTAAAAGCTCTTCAATTGAAATTTCCCCTGAATTTGAAAATGTTGCCCGTTACGACGCGGACTAGCAGTATTTTTAAGTACCACTGAGGCATAAAATTTTTACCTCCTTCCCTTGACCTTCCTTCTCGTCGGACACCTTTGCTTTCACAAAGGACTAGACTGTATCTTAAGCCCATAATATTTATGAACCGACACCCGTGCGGTCGTTGAAGGAGTATCATATCCTAAAAAGGATTTAGATACTTTACCCGCGGATTACCCAAATCCTTAACGTTATTACCATTGGGTACGACTATTAATCGTGTTCCCTTTATAAGTTTCCAAATAAAGGTGGTAGTTAAGGCTCTAAGGGGATTCCCGTCGTTATAAGGTGTCTTGCCGCTATATCTATGCGACTAGGTAGTTACTCTTTTAAAGCTACCTTTTACCCCCCAATGTTTGTAAATTTACTACGTTGCGAATTTCCATTTAAAACCACTTGCGCTATTTACTTTACCATTGCAAACTTTACTAATATTTTGTTTATTGAACCCTGTTAACCTTGCGGCATCCCTTAAACTTTCATATGTTTCTAAAAGTTCTCCTGTTTTTTTATCAAGTTTGGCTACTTTTTTCTTTTGATTATCATACATTCCTGGATTGTTTTTTATATTTAATATATTTATTTCAGATGACGTTACCCATTTTAAATTTGTATAATGATTATCTAATTTGTTTCCGTTAAGATGATAAACTTGTTTGTGTTCAGTTGAAGGTGGCGGCGGAAGATACGCGAGAGCTACAAGTCTACTTACTCTGCATCTTTTATTATTTGCTTCAACCGTATAATACCCGTACAAATTCAACATATTTTTAAGATATTTATGAGTTTTCAATGAATATACTTTTCCATCATTTGTTATCAAATAATCTTCAAAATCAGGTAGTTTAACAGCATCTATTGGCGGATCACAGGTTTCATATGATTGAGAATTGTCATTATTCCCAAGAACATGTATGGAATGTAAACTATTTTCAGAAAACGTACACCACTCTAAATTGTCAACACTATTATCAGTTTTGATTCCATTTTTGTGATTGACAATATCACCAGAGTTTGTATTTTCTAAAAAAGTTTTTGCTACAAGTATATGAACTGATAATTCCCTTCCAATAAATACTCTGTTATAACCTCCTAATAATTTATTATTCAAAATTCTTCTGGAAAAATAGGACCATACTTCTCCTTTATCGGAAATATAATAAGTTGGAAAATCAACTACTTCTTTCCACTCATTGCCATGTTTATTTTTTAGATAATCTTCCATTTTTATGTAACGTAAATTAGAAATATTATTATTCATAATATCATCATCGATGTGCTCAAGAAATAAATTGCTTTCTCCTAAAAACACATCGGCGACTATTTTATCAATCTTAAATTCTCTTTTACTATTTTTACCAGGAACGTTAACTGAAATTATTTCATAAAATCCAGATTTTGCAGTTTTTAAATATTTTTTTGAAGTTTTACTCCATATTTTGCCTAAACTTGACACAAGATAACGATGTTCATATTCTTCGTAAGGGAAGTCACGTAATTCTTCTTCTTCTATAGTAGTTTGCATTTTATTGTATTTAGCGATTTTTTAAATGTTAATTCAATTTTATTTTTTAACAACGTATGTAGATATGCAATTTTACAACTCTGACAAGGGGTTGGCGCACCAATGTGGTCACGTGACCCATGGCTCTAGAGTGGATTTTATCGCTTACCATGTGCTTTAATCGTTGGTAATAAGTTGGCGTTACTACTTTATTTCTCAATAAAGACTAGACTATATCTTAAGCAATCATAAGAATTTTGATTGAATTCCTCAAGCCCACAAACGTTTAGTCGTTGAACCTTCTCCATTTTCTATCATAACGAAATTAGGAGCTCGGCTGCGGATTGTCTCTATTCTTTAATTTTTTACTCTGTTGGTAATTAGCCAACACCCTTATTATGTTTCCAAAATAAGTTAGTATTAAAGACTTAACAAGATTTTCCCGCAATTTGAATGTGTTGCCTACTATATGTAGACTAGCAGTATCTTTTGAATACCACTAAGGCCATTTGACCTATATATACCCTTGCTTCCAAGGGTTCTCCTGTAAAACCCGAATACATATTCTCCCAACCGTGCCTTTCGTATCCCAATTTTTCCAGCTGGCTGCAGATTTTATCACCAACATCTACACTGTCGCTTGTGAATGGAGTAGCGTCACCGAATGTTCCATCTAATGCACATTTTTTACCCATAACACACTCTAATAATTGATTAATTGTCATTCGGCTTGGAATACAGTGTGAATTTATGATGATATCTGGCACTATGCCATCCTGGGTAAACGGCATATCTTCTTGGTTTAAGAGTAAACCAACTGTACCTTTTTGTGCAGCTCTGGAATTTCCAGACCATACAGGTTTTCCATTTTGTCTGACTAGAAATACACCAGTTCTCACACTAAGACAATATACTTTTCCTTTATAATCAATCCATTCTTCAGATTGACCATTTTGTGTTCTTGTATGCCCGTGATTAATTTCTGGTTCAGTTTTTGTTTTTATAATAGTAATAACCCAATTATCTTGGGTAGATGTAATAATTCTTCCATCTGCCATTACATTACACGTACCAGCTTTTCTTCCTTCTGGAACTCTGCAGTTTGTAGAGTATCCTGCGTGTAAAGCTATTCTACTAATATCCTCGCATAGTTTTTTAGAAGAGGTGTAATAATTTCTAGTATTAGAACGAGTAGTATGACCATCTCCTAATTCTAAAGATTCTAGTAAAAGTCTGCATTGTTCCGAATTTAATTTCCAAACCCAATCAGGTAAAAATTTGTTAACTGCTCGGACACTATACATCTTCATATAGTTTGCGAGTTGTACATTATAAATTACCCATTTACATTTACCTTTTTGGACAATATCCCCATTATTTCTTATAACATCATCTTCTATATCTTCATTTTTAACAATTTTAAATCCCATATTTATAACACTTTTATTAAAAACTTTTTGAACGCGAACCTTATTAGCAGATATAACAACTTTTTCTTCGGTTGCCCATCCTTCTGCAATCCAAATACCAAAAAATTGAAGCCAATCATTCATGTCTACAATTATTTTTTCTCTTACTATTCCACGATTATCTGTATATTCAGGTATCGTAAATGTATCACCTATCCATTCTTCCGGTTCAAAATTTTTAACATTTTTCTTGTATTTTAATCTTCTACCAAAACACTTATCGGCGTTCATAAATTCAAATTCTTCTTTATACTTACTACCAACTCCATATCTTCTTTTGATCCACATTCTATGATTTGGAGTAACTGATAATTCAACTTGTTGAGATTTTAATTCATATAGTTTCCCCTCGTAATCATATTCATGCAATTCTTCTGGGTGTTCGTACTTAACATTATCATTATCTAAAATTGCAACTTTATCTTTAAGAGTAATATCTTCAATAGGTTTCCAACCCTCAGTAGTTAAAACTTCACAAACGCCTTCTCTAAAACAAGCGTGTTTATCGCCTATTTCAGGGATCTTTTGATTCCTAATAACAATCTTAACAATTTTATATCCGGCCTGATTTGTAGTGACTATAACTCTGTCAACATACCCTTCTTCGCCGCTTTTTATAGTATAGCTATTATCAATTATTTCTTCTTCTCCGTTCTTACTCGATTTAGTTAGTATCTTTCCAACTATTACATCGCCCTTTGTTACATATGTCGCCTTACCATTACCCCTTAATTTTACGATACCATTTTCATCTAGCAAGCCGTAATTAAAGTTTCTTTTTCTTTTTTCAATAGGTGGTAAGCAAATTGTTTCAAAATTATAAGCACATTGCTTCTTCTCTTCATCCATCAATGTGCGATAAGATGTAGCGACAAAAAGTCCCCTGTCAACAGCTGACTTATTTAACAGGACACTGTCTTCCTGGTTGAAACCTGTATAACACATGATTGCGACAATAGCATTGATACCACTTGGCATATCACTGAATCCCATCATTTGTGAAGGTTTAGTGCTAACAAGAGGTTTTTGTGGATAATCTAAAACATAAGTAATAGTATCTGTGCGAATTTTATGAGATAATGCATGCACACCAAGAGCTTGTTTTCCCATCGAACTTTGGTACAAGTTTCTTGGTGAATTGTGGACACAAAATGTATCGCCGCATAAGAAACTTTGATTCTTGGAATCAACTGTTATATCTGATATTATATTTTCAGAAGACTCAATTATTGATTTGATAGGCATAAATATGGTAGTACTAGACACCTTTACCATTTCTTTCCATTGATCTGGAGTAATTAAACCTTTTGGTAGTCCGATCGCAGTTCCATTTAATTTTAAAATATTATAAACAGTTTTACAGTCAATATTTAACTCTTTTGCAATCTGTTTTCTACTCATAGAACCAAAACTTTTAATCTTTGAAACAAGTTCTATTCTTTTATTATGTTCACAATCAATATATTTTAAATATTCTACATAAATACAGCTTTCTATCTGTTTATGAACATCATAACGGTAATTAACAGTCTCAAAATATTTTATTAAATTTTTTCTCGTGCAACTAATATAATATGAAACTGACATTCGGTCTTCATAATCTTTAGAAGGCGCATGTTCTACATCGGCTACATCAATACCTAGATCTCTAAAAAGTTTTACCATACCAGACATCATACTAACCATAGAATCGAGAAATTCGTTTTTTATTGTTTTTGAAGTTGTTGATATTTGAATATTAATCTGCTTTTTACTTGATGATTTAATTTTAGAACCGTCTCCGCCTTGAAATCCGGCCAAAAACTCTCTTTTAATCAGTTGCGATCCATTCATAACCCAAAAAGGTATTTTACAAGCTTTTTGAGTAGTCTTTTTACCAACAATTATACCTAAAGCTACTAAAAGGGCAGGAAATACACCTGAATGTTCACATCTATATGTACTTCCAAATCCTTCTTTTTCTGTATATCTACTTGAATGTGTTCTAAATTTTAAAAATTCAACATCTTTTTCGAACAATTCAAAACTATATTCAGAACCAAAATCAGCCGCTAATCTAACATTACCACTGTCATTTATACCCACCCATCCATCAGTAAGCATAAACCCGAATATTCTTGATATAACAGGTAAATATACTGAATTGCTCTTTAAAGGTAAAATATGTGATAATTCATCGATATAAATATCAATTAGACTATCTTTTATCCCACGCTTCAAACAATTATTTTCAAACTGATTTTTATCAAGTATTATATATTCATCAACAATTGTAGATACTGATTTTGGCTCTGCTGATATACCAATCAAACTCTCATCAACTTTTAAATGTTCAAGTCTTTTCCACCCTTCGCTTGTCATAAATCGATGATCAAATGTTGCGATAATTTTTCTTCCGCTATAGGTTGTTATCTCAAACAATTGTTTCTCAGTTGGATGAGTTTCAGTATGAACAACAGTTGTAATACTTTGTTTTTGATTTTCAGGATCAAATGTAATAACCTTATCACCTATTTTAACATCGCAAATCTTTTTAGTTGTTCCATCGTGCATATAAACAGGTTCATCTTTAAAAATACATTGTGAGTGATCAGGAAAGGGTATAATACTTGCCATAACACCGAGCATCATAGCAGGACAAATCTCGGCCAAGTCGCATTTATACTTAGGCAGATCGGTTTCATACATAGCCAAAACTTTATTTTCGATTTCCGAATTATCCAGATACTGAATATAAGCGTTTTCCACAAGTTCCTCCCAATTTGTTGATAGCTCACCCTCTTTCTCGTATATTTTCAATTTACTCTTATCTTCCGTCAAAGTGAATAGAGGCCTGATAAATCGCCCCTCATCAGAGTATATGTTTATCTCATTATCAACATCATTATAAGAAAAAGAAATCTGTTTATTCAACAAACCACTCTTTCTGAAACCCTCCATTTCTTTTATAAATTCATTTTGTTCGGTTTTAACAACACCTAGGAGAATACCATTCAGAAAGATCTTAGTCTTGTTTTGGCAAATCTCTTCGTCTTCCATATCATTGAACGAAACTAAATTCTTACTCATCTCAACGATTTCTCTGACAAGAACAGTTGGAATTCGCTTAGTTACTTTCGTGAGCAGAGCCATGTTCAAAACAATACCAATAGATGCCCCCTCTGGAGTATTGTGTGTTACAGAAAAATCTGAAAGTAAAAATCGCCCGTTACCTTCCAACTGCCACCCTACAAAATCTCCAATATCCTTTTCAAATAATTTAAATTTTGTTATTTCAGGTTCCTTCTTCCACTTATATATATATAAATTATCTTTTATTTCATCTGGAAGCTCTTTGTAGTCAGAAATTGTTATATCGATCACACCATCTTCGTCAACTTTGAGATTACTATCTTTACCAATCGCTTTCAATGTTAGAATATGATTCGAAGTAACAGTATAATTCAAGAACTCATTTTTCTCGGTTTTTACTTCGTACATCAAAGATTGTCCAGAAACTGTTTTTCTTACTTTAGTAGGTTTTCCTTTATCATCTATTAAAATATCTCCAACTACTATATCTTTTGCAAGTTTGACATCACCACCCCATGTTAAAATCGGAGTATTTGGATCAAAACATTCTACGTTGCAAATGTACATCATTTGGCTTGAATGAACCTGGCGAATTTTAGAATTTTTTCCTTCTTTACCAACAGGTATAACAACTCTTCTTAAGTGTGAAAGAGTAGCACCGAATGTCAATCTTGATAAAACTTGAGATACACCGGTTCTTATATAATTATTTTTTTGAACACCCCAATTCCATGATACCAATCTAATTTAGATCCTATTATTTCGAAATAATAACCATACTATAGGATTATTATGCCTCGATAACAGCACTTTCTCAAGTGGGTGTAGACTATATCTTAAGCGATTTTACTCGCCCACATCCATTTAGTCGTTGAACCTTCTCCATATCCACACTGTGGACTTAGGAGCTTGGCTGCGGATTGTCTTTAATCTTTAAATTTTTACTCTCTTAGTGATTAACTAAGACCACTATTCGATTTCTCAAATAGTTTAGTATTAAAGATCTAGCAAGAGTTTCCCGCAATTTGAACGTGTTGCCTGCTATATACAGACTAGCAGTATCTTTTGAATACCACTAAGGCCGATTGTTGACCTGTTGCGCACGAGTGTCTCAGTCCCAATGTAATATGATTAACTCTTGAAATAATACTTAAAACATCAGGACGTTGTTTCTTTTTCTCAAGTTGCATCTGCAAATTCGCGATGTATCTTTTGAAGAGAGTTCTAAAAAGATCATTAAACAATATGCCTGTTGTCTCAACTCTCTTGTTTATGTAATGATCTCTATCATCTTCTTTGCGAATGCCCGCATGTGTACATAATAATTTTTTAACCATATACCCAAGGTAAAACGCTTTTTCTTTGACAGAAGCTGTGATGCCAAGATGTGGTAAGAGCTCGTTTTCAACGACTTGTTTTATATAATCAACAGATTTGTCTTCTTTCAGAGAGTGCATGGCATATTTGCTGATAAATTTCAAGGCATCATCCTGAGTTTTTATAAAATAACAGTCTCGAATCACGTTCTTGATTATCTTTTTAATTTTTGGATGATCATTAATACCAATCAACTTGAAAATGTCATGATCCTCGACTCTTTCGGTGTTTTCAATACCGAATCCCATAGCCTTGAAAACGATACCTATTTGTATTACATCTTTTACATAGGGCAAAGAGAATACAACATTACGACCGTCTGATGCAATCTTTGTCTGAATAAGAACTGAATGCCCTGTCTCTTCGGACATGCTTCGAACTTCACAGACATAATCATATTTATCAACCATTTTTTGTTCCAACACGATGGGTTTGTTATAGACACCGCGCAACTGAGCGATTATTGATCTTTCTTTACCTTTAATAATCAAATATCCACCGTTGTCCCATTCACATTCGCCTGCTTCTATTCTTTGTTTCTTTGTAAAATTCAGAAGGTTGCATTTAATAGATCCAAGCATAATAGGAGTTCTGGCGATTAATATTCTCTTGTGTTCGACAACTTCTGTTTCCTGTCCTTCATATTCAAATATTTCGGTTATATCCACATAAACAGGGCTGTCGTAGTATAAATCTCTGTTCCTTGCCTCTGCTGGAAATAGAGGCCTGCTTTTTCTGTTTTCATCTTGTGTCATAGGATTTGGGATATGAACACTGCCAAATTTCACAGTGTAGCGACCTTTATCCATAGGTAAAACGATATCACTTTCACTCACAGTTCTCCCAATACCATTTTGAATATAGTCATTGAACGAATTTATCTGATGGTCGATAAATTTCGTTTGGTCGAAATGGTTCTTGAGTAATTCCCATTTATATTCTTCCTTCAGTTTTATTTCATCCGATGACATCTTGCTAAAATTTTTCTTAAAAAATAAAGTTTTTTTCAATTTTAAAATCTAGAGACACAAATTATTCCGAATTTAACCACATCTAAACCTAGAATATCGTATGTATCTAGACGATATGAATCAATTATTCTAAGATCATTTTCTCTTAATTTATCATAAACATCTTCGAGATATTCATATTTTCTTAAATAACCGTAAGCAATATTGCTTAAGCAGTTATAAGGATGATAATTATAATTAGTCATTACATCAATTATAAGAATCATTTTTCCGTCTTCCTTTAAATAGTTTTTATATGAATTGGCAATTGTATCATCAAATATTATTATATCATATTTATATTTATCAGAAGGTTCAAAATCTATTTTTAATTCAATACCGCCGAGGTCACCCCTTAGACTTTCTGAGTGACATAGGATCAGGGCGCCTTTTTTAATTTTTGATGATATAAATTCTTCCATTTTATTTATAAAAATTATTTATAAATAAAAATTAAAGTTCAATTTCACTTTGATTGTTGTAATATTCTATCAAAGTCATCACGTACACGTTTCTTTAGGTATTCAATTCTTGTTGCAAATGTCTCATCGGTATCATCTTCTTTTCTATTTGGACAATGAGAATTCAATACATCTTCTAAGCCAGGCCCGCGCACGCCTGCCCAATGAAGTAAAAAATCACCCGGGTGATAGTTAAACCAATAAGAATTCATTATAGTTGGGTACGCGACTCTGATTTTAGACTGAGAATCAAGATGATTATTATCATACAAATGAATAAAACTGCCTTGTTCCCAGTTTCCATATTTCACGTGTACACCTCCACCGGCAGGGTCATAATCTGTATTATTATAAACATCTTTAAGAAATTGTTTAGAGAAATCAGAATTTTTTACAAATAGTACACCGGTGTTAATCATTTTCCAGTCGCTGCCACAAATAATATCTGATTCGTCCACGATTAGATCTTCCAAAAGTATATCATCGTTCATAATAAGAATATCGCTATCAATCCAAACTAGGTAGTCATACGAGTCCAAATATTTTAAAATCAGATTTATTTTGCTCCATGGTATATATTTAGAATCATCATAACAACTATCATCTTCAATAAACTCATAATTATGTTTTTTACAATATTCAAGCTTATTCATTCTTGAGTTCTTAGTCCATCGTTTATAATCGTCTCCAATGCTCATATTACATACTCCAATTTTCATTTTTATTATGTATACAATCTTTTTAAACTATAATAAAAATAAAATATTTCTTTAAATAAATGGACGTCAACAACCCTCAAACATATATAAGTATTATTTCAAGTACGCTACTAATCATTAGTGAAGTATTGCCGTATTTACCATGTCGTTCGAATGGTATTGTACATTCTATAACTGATAATTTAAAACAAAATAAGACTGTGCACGATGAAGAAAATAAGATGGAGTCTACCACCCCATTACATTACGAACACGAAGATCTGAATAGACTAAAGCAGTTAGAAAATGATTTACAAAATGTAATCAAACATTTGAAAGCTAATAAGACTTTAGAGATAAAATTAAATGAGATCATCCACGAACTTAAAAGAATAAATAGGAGCTAATTAATTAAATCAAATTCCATAACTTGATCTGGAATACATATAAAGATTTTATAGTATAGGATGCAATTTTCATAAAGAAAAAAATGATTAATTTGTTTTTATCTATAAATAAAAAAATAAAATAAAATAATAGCAATTACACCTAAAGCGCAAAAAACAATTATTAATGCTATGTTTGATGAAGACGGTAGCTGTTGTATTACACCGGGAAGATCACCAGGTAGAAATGTTATTGCACCTCCAACATAGGTATTCGAGTCTTTATAATAAATAGGTACATCTATGCCTATTTTACTTTGTTCTGGTATGTCATCGCTGAATGCAGTTTTAAAATATCCTTTATCTCCGCTAGTACCCCAAGAATTTCTTATATCCCAATATCTTATAGTTTTTGTAGTATCTCTAGGATCTTGTCCAACACCCCAACCAACTATTACAACTGCATGACCACCATCAATCGTCGATTTAGTTGGATCGTGAATATATATAGAACCTTTAGAAGCTTCATTTGCATACCAATCAAAAAATTCTGTATAAACTGTAAAAGAAGTAACAATGGGTCCATTTGCTAATATTTCTTGTTGTATAGCGAGAATAGTTCCGTCAAATTGGCCAGTATTACCATTCCAAGTATATAGACATTTTGTAGATCCAGGAACAGCTTTATAAACATCCCAATAGTCTGAAGAGTCTCGATCCTGACTACAACAAGTCATACAACATCCTTCTTTTAAGGTACTTAAACATGGAGAAGATTCAGTAGTTTGATCACCAAAAATATAAGGAAAGCATTTCTCAGTTTTAACACCTGTATTTTCAAAAAATTTACCGGCATTAAATACAATTCCTCCGTTTTTACATCCTACAGTATAATCATCTGTCGAAGCACATGTAAGAGTATTTGCTGCGCTTAGTATTGGATTAGGAATTTTGTACTTAATCGCGAATCTATCACTTAGTGCGGATGTACTTGAAACGGCCCAGCAACTTCCACACTCTCCTTGATCTGGAGGTTTCATTATATCATACTGTCCATTTCTCCAAGTAAATGTTTCTGGTATATTTGAAATATTATATTTAGAATTTCTTAATATATTTTTTAAAGGTATTGGAGGAGTTTTAAGTGTACCATCCGCATTATTTGGCGGAAAAAAATCAATACCGGTTCTACCTCTAGTGCTTTTTGGAATAGAAATCTTAATATCTTTGTTTGTAGAATCGCATAAAGGAGGGTTAGGTAAAGGAAAATTTTCTATCTGATTAATCATTTTTATTTAATAAATTAAATAAAAATTAAATAAAATTCCATAATGCCGGAACAATATCTGGATTCCATCCTGGAAGCGCGGTGTGACTTTGTATACATTTATAGTTTTTACCATTATAATTTACAATTTGACCCTGAGAGTAACTTACTCCTACCGTCCAATTTGCCACACCAGGTGTAGGCGTTGGTGTAGGCGTTGGTGCACTTGAACTCCATGCATTTACATTTGGTGGACAAGATAAAATATCAATATTACAAGTGTATTTTACCCCATTATAAATAACAGTTTGACCTTTTTTATAAGGAGTTCCAGCTGTCCAATTTATACTTGGTGTAGGCGTAGGGGTTGGTGTAGGCGTAGGAGTTGGCGTAGGGGTAGGCGTAGGTGTTGGAGTAGGTGTTGGCGCCGGTACAGGAGTTGGCGCCGGAGTTCCTTTAAATACATTATTTGCTGTATTTATAATTTCCATACACGAAGGCGTTCCTGGTTTTTGATATGACCATACAAACAATCCATTAATCTGACTTTTATCACCAAGTACACCATTTGAATATCTCTGCACTTCTGGTAAAGTTATAATATGACCACCCCATGCCTCTGGTGGTACTTCTGCACCAATTAAAATTGGTCCGCTATAATATTTTCTATAAGACTTGAATCCAACTACAGGATCGTAAGCTGGTGAGGCATCATAAGACATTAAATTAATAAAATCAAGTTGATTTCCATTTGATTGTAATCCGGGGATACTCATTCCTGTATGATTGCTTGCAGGTGTAGCATTTGCGAATTCTGCCTGACCATAACACCCAACAGAAAATCCCGCCAAAGATAAAAGACCAGTTGGGTATGCCGCACGCATCTGTTGAATAATTGGTCCCAATTTGTTCGCTTCAGATGCGGCACCGGCTGGCTCCCAATCAATATCTATACCATCCACACCTAAATCATTTGCAAGTGCTGCGACGTTGGAAGGATTAAAAGTTGTAAATGGATAAGTAGCGCCTCCTACTGCAAGCATTACTACAATTCCTCTTTTTTGTAATAATTGAATTGCACCTTTAGCAACTCCGAAATCTGACGAAAAATCAAGACCGGTACCTGACCAATTATTTGCACCACTTCTATAAGAACAACTTGGGTTCACAAAAGATAAGAGAACAATATTAACAGGATCTGGGATCTTTGCCAAATCTAAATTCGCGGGATCAGAAGCCCAGTTTGCACTCCACGTTTGATAATAAACTCCTAAAGGGTATTTACCTTTTAAAAATTTGTTTAACGACATTTTATTTAATACAAGATTTTATTTTTTTAAAAATAATTTTTTAAACTTATTTGTAGTTTAAAAAAAATAAGTAATAGATTTTCTTTGAATTTCAAATTTAAAGTTTTATATTCTTATATTTAATACAAAACTAAAATGATAACTGAAACCCGCCAAGATACACAGTTACCAATTAATTATTCGTATCCTTTTAAATGTGAATTTGATAACAGAATATTAATTTTTATTTATCAAATAAGTTGTAAAGACCAGAATATTAAAGATAATTATATAGGACAAACAGAGTCGTTTGAAAAAAGAAAATACTCTCATGCTAGGAATAGTAAAACTTCGGACTTAAAAATATATCAGACAATAAGAAAACACGGTGGGTGGGACAACTGGGAAATGAAAATCATGAACCATTATTATTGTAAAGATGAATATGAAGCAAGACAGATAGAACAAAAATATATGGATATTTTTAAAGTAACAATGAATAGTGTAAGAGCGTATTCAAAATCATTTATAGATCAAGAATTAGATAGACAATTAGAGTTTGAGATAAATGATTTTTCAGATAGGATATTGGGATGTTACTTGTATGATTATTATTTAGAATTGGATTTTTTGAAAAAGAAAGATAAAAAATCTTTCGAGTGTGAGTATTGCAATAAAGTATTATCAACTAACCAGATCCTGCAATATCATATTGAATCTTGTGTACAAAAAAAAATATTTGAAACTAAATTGCATTACGAAAATATTATTGAAAAAATGAAAACAGAGTTTTTGATAAAAAAAAAAGAATATCAAAATAAAATTGCGGATCTTGAAAGACGCGTTGAATATTTATTACCCGTAACTAAATACATAAATACATAAATTCAGGAGATATGACTAGTATAGGTTCCTCTTTAACTAAAAGTGAAAATGAGAAATAACTATATTTATTTAATATCGATTCTACACAAAGGACATTTTGTCAGTCTTGGGTCTTGAAAGCATCCGGAGCATAGCAGATGAGAGCATTTTGTGAAGACAGTCTTATCTTTCTCGAAGGGTTCCAGGCAAATCGAACAAGTTTTCTTCAAAGCGATTGCCATCTCTATAAACTCATTCTTGAAATGAACAGGCATTTCAGCAGATGGCTCGAGCGGGACTGCAGCGGTGACTGGTGGTTCGGGTACAGACAGTCCAAAAGAGTATGCGGTAAGTATTTCTCTTGCCATAGTCATGTCCATTTGTATACGTGCTTGTCTTGCAAAAACGTCATCGACAGCTTGTCGTGATGATGACTCCCGTCGTATTGACCTTCGTCTCGTTATTGGAGAAGGCTGTGGTCTCAAATGGGGCATTATTCTGTAAACGTATTCATTAGGAACACGAAAACCATCACGTGCTATATATCTATAATCTGCACCTGATCTTAACAAATAATTTGCGATTTCATAGTGATCATTCTTGTAGCTTATTAACAAAGGAGTCATTCCCCTCTCATCGGCAAAGTTAATATTTCCACGTGTCTGCAACAATCTGAGACATCGCATATGACCTTTACTCGCCGCAACAATAAAAGCCGTCTTGCGCTGTCCGTCTCGAAGATTATCAATAATACGGTATTCATCTAACATCATTTCAATGATTCTTGGTTTGTTGAAGAAGGCCGCGACGTGCAAAATAGTTCTTCCAAAATCGAACCTTATATTCACGGGGCTGTGGGTTTGTAAATGAGCCCTTAGCGAGTCGACCTGTCCGTTTTTGACACAATTGTAAATTCTTGAAAGTAGTCTTTGATCCATTCGTGTAGGTAAATTATACCTTTAAAGGTCAGTAAAAAATCAATTTTTTTTAAAAAAAATAAAAAATAAATAATAAATGGGAATTGATCATAGCAAGAATATAAACATTCACGAAACAGTATTTGACGGAATATACATTATAGATATTAAAAAATACCCTGATTATCCGATTGCATACCTACGTTTGATGCATGATAAGAAGAAGGATAAGTACTGTATTCCCCAAACGTGTGATTCGAAAAAAAAGTTTTTTAATCATCGAAAGATAATAGTAGTTGGAATGAGATTGTCAGGGGGTATTCATGAACAATCATTTTATTTAAGCACGGGTAAGAATTCGATCGATACTTTGAAAAATTTTTTACCGATTGATGTAACAAAAATCAAAGATGAAGAGTTTGATTTGTGGTTACCATTTACTGGACTTGGTTATTACGGGAATGATATTAAATCGGAAAATTGGAAAAAAGATTTAGATGAAGAAATAAAATTATTAAAAACTTTTTTCAACTGCACTGAACCTGGTTTAGATTGTAAATACGGCCGGTTCGGCAATCTAGCGCCTAATTTAATGCAAATATCTTATTGTCTTGGGGGTATAGTATGGGCTAGTGTGTCAAAAAATATAAAAGACCACTATTCATTGGAAGATCTTCCTACTCTTCAAGATTATATGTCGGACATTCCTTGTACATATATTTCAACAGATGATAATATAAACTGCTCAATAAAAATAAATAAATATATTGGTAATGCTTGTGTTTTGAACTATGCACCAGAATTATTAAAACAGAAAAATAAAATACTTTCAAAAAAATTCTTATTTACGGGTATTGATTTTGATATAAACAAGCTTGAGTTCAATTGGAATATAGTTTACAAACTTGTTGAAAAAGGAAAGATGGATTTTATAGTATCGAATACAAAAGAAACCAAAAAATATAATACTGACCTTCCCGACGAATATAGATTTTTTGTGAACTTATGGAATGTATACGTACTTGCAATACTCAATTTGAATAAGGAAAATCAAGGATACGTTGAAAAAGAAATTGTAACACTCATAATTTCAGATCAAGCGAAAAAAGATTTTGTAAACTCGATGATTGAAAAAATTAGAAAAACTGAAGTTAAATCAGTTTCTTTTGTTTTGGATACAAAACCCGCACCCGGTTCAAAAAAAAATCCACATAAAAGAAAAGAAGACGCTGAGCTAAGTGAATATTATACTCTTGGAAAAAGAGTTTGTCAAAGACATAAATAGGCTCGAAATTTTTATTTTTTTATTTTATTTTCTTGAATAAAATAAATGGATTGTGGAGTTTGTCTTGAAGACGAAGTTCTTAAAAAAGATGTAGTTTTTTTCCGTTGTTCTCATAATATCTGCAAAAAGTGTTATGATATGTTACAAAAAAGAATATGTCCTTTCTGTAGAAGAAAGATTAGAATTTCGTCTGAAAAGCAAACACCTGAATGTAAAGAAATTAAAGAAAACGATGAGGAGGAGGAAGAAGAATTTTATAATTATATATACGCGGATGATTTTGTTATCCCAAGAATAAGAGCTGATCACCAGGCATACCGTCGACAGAAAAAAGAAAATAAAAAGAAGAAATTAGAAGCACTTATTGAAGATTGCAATAGATATTTTAGAGGAATACCAAGTTTAAAAAAGAAAAGAAATAAGAAAATGAGATTATTTTTTATTTAAAATAAAAAAAATATTTTCAATAATAAAAAATGTTAACTTCTGAATCTCAAAAATGGGCATGTGCAATTGTATGCGGTCTTATTTTTTTACTAATTTCCGCGCCTTTTACTTATAATGCAACAGATTTTGTAACAAGTAAGATTGGATTTGATACTGTAGATGATAATGGTAAACCAACCATCCCAGGATTAATACTTCATGCTATTGTATTTATTCTCCTTGCAAGACTTTCTATGTTCATTCCGTATGATAAGTTCATATAAATTATTTTTTTAAAAAAAAAAATAATTTTAATAAATGAGTTGCCCATGCGATAACCCACCTCCTTGTAAAAACAATTGTCAATCAAGTTCTAATATAAGACTTTGTATTCAAAATTTTTCTCCACAAGCCAAACAAATGTTGAAAGATAAAAAAATGAGAGCTACATTTCTATCTGGATTTTTCTGGCCAAATAGCAAAAAAGAGATTAGAGTATTTTTTATGAAAGATGCTTCAGTACCATATATAGCAAGAAGCTATTATTCTGGATTACCAACATGGGTAGATGAAAACGGAAAACCAATAAAAATTGATCCTATACAAACACAAATAGATAAAGAATTACCAGTCGTGAATCTTCCCATAAATGGAGTTTTGATATCAGTTATAACTGTTGATAAGGCTATCGAGTATATAAAAAAAATATTAGAAGAAAGGTATAATAAGTTCTTGGGAATTAAATTTGTTTTTGTTGATAATATTTTAAATTCTGATGTAAGAGTATCTTTTAACAATAATGAAACTTCAGAATCAGCGATTGGAAATGAAAGTGAAGTTTTGATTGGAATGAGATCATTAACTCTAGGATGGTTTGAAGTTGGTACTATACTACACGAATTTGGACATTCACTTGGACTTCTTCACGAACACGAAGTTTTAGATTTTGCAAAAAAATTTGATCCTGGATGTATATGCGATTCTTTATCAAAACCTCCAGATAGCTGGAGTCCCTCAAAAATATGTTCAAATGTATTTGATGATTATTCATCTAATGTCACACTAGGATCGCAATTTGATCCAGATTCTATTATGCTTTATGGGTTTCCTAAATCCTTTACAACTGATTGCACAGGAACATCTCCCAATCAGCGTTTATCCGGTCTTGATGTGCTTTCATTAGCTAAGTATTATCCTGGCGGAGATATGACACCTCAACAATTTTATCAATATGCGTATGGCGAAGATATTAAAGATACTTATATTGAATCAGGTAAAGGTGTGCGTTCATCTATAAATTTTGTTCAGATAGCAGTTGCAATTGCGATAATTTTCTTTTTATTGACTGCATATGAAACAATTTATGATTATTTGGCAAAATAAATTTACACATTCTTCAAAATAAGATCTATCAATTGTTTTTTATTCAGCTTTGCGTAGCCTTTAAACCCTGCCTGTTTAAGTAACATTTTTAAATGAGAAGCAGGTTCTTTATTTAAGAAACTCTTATATTTTTGATTATTAGTCATTTATTATTTAAAAAATATTTTTATTATGCAAAATAAAATTATTATTTTTAAGAAAATCGTTTTCTTTTTGAGTGTACAATAGTCTCTCATTTTGAATTCTATAAGCCACCGTGAGTTCTTTTAAATCATTTTCCAAAAGTTTTTTTTCGTGCATAGCATCTATGTACATATCTTCAAAATTATGAGAACTTTTGAAATGTTTTGAGCCACCACTTTCGTGTTCAAATTCCAATTTTCGTTTTCTGTTCTCAATCTTTATTTTTTTATTTGGGAAAAAGGATTGTTCATCTTCAAGATGTCTTTTCATTTTTAATAATTTAAAAAATGTTTTTAGATAAGGATTCTTAAAAAAAATTTAAAAAAATAAAAAAAATAAATCTTTTATCTAATAAAAAATGGCAACTTCTGAATCACAAAAATGGGCATGTATACTAGTAGCTGGATTAATTTTCCTGCTAGTATCTGCACCTTTTACTTACTACGCTACCAATTTTGTCGGTACTAAAATTAATGAGAATCTCAATACCGAGGACGCCGGGGGAAAACCAACTCTCGGTGGTTTGATCCTTCACCTTATTGTATTCATGCTTCTATTGCGCCTTTCCATGTTTATCCCATATGAAAAGTTCGCATAATTCTTTTTTTTTAAACTCCAATAAGTTTAAAAAAATTAACATTTTTCCAAGTCAATTTGGCATTGATTATATTCCCGTAAATAATTATCTCTAGCTGCTACAGCTTCTCGATAGAAAACTTGTACATCGCTTAACTGTGTATTAGTATCATCTAATGTTGCCTTTGTAGTTGTCAAATTGGTATTGCAATTATCATATTGCGCGACCGAATCTTGTAACTTACCTTCAGAAATTCCCAAATCGGCTGTACATTTATCATAATTACTTTGAGATGTGTTAAATTGGGTAGTCTTAGCATCAAGGTCAAGAGTACATTGATTAGATTTTTCTATATATTTTTGCATTTCGACCTCATACTCATCTCTAGTTTTTCGAGTTTCATTATACAGAAAGGTTAGATCCGTTATTTGGTCACCGTAATCAGCGTAGTTTACCTCACAAATACTTAAGTCATTTTTAGATTTTGTTAAATCAGAATCGCATTTATCTTTTGCTATAGTAGCCTCTGAAAGATTGGTATTACATAGGGTAGTTTCGTCCTGAGATGTTTTTAACGCGTCCTGAGATGTTTTTAACGCGTCCTGAGATGTTTTTAAAGAATTTTGAATTTGTACCAGATTGGTATTACATAGGGTAGTTTCGGCCTGAGATGTTTTTAACGCGTCCTGAGATGTTTTTAAAGAATTTTGAGTTTGTGCCAGATTGGTATTACATAGGGTAGTTTCGTCCTGAGATGTTTTTAACGCGTCCTGAGATGTTTTTAAAGAATTTTGAGTTTGTACCAGATTGGTATTACATAGGGTAGTTTCGGCCTGAGATGATTTTAATGCGTCTTGAGTTGGTTTTAGCGCGTCTTGAGCTAATTTTAACGCATCCTGAGATGATTTTAAGCCTTCTCGCAAAGAGGTATCATAATTTTTTTTTATTGTCGCCAAGTCAGACGTATACTTATTTTGTAAAATTGATTTCTGGGTATTGCATTGACTATTCGCAGTATTAACCAATTTTTTACACAAAATATTTAAAATTGGTCCAGATTGCTGTATAAGCGAACTGTTTTGCTTAGAATTATAAAATCCAATTAACCCGATTAAGCCAAATAAGCATACACATATTAAAATGATAAAATATTTTTTATTAAACTTGCCCATTTATTTAAAAAATAAAAATAAAAATTATTTATTTATACATACTTAAAATTTGAGATTTAAGAGGTTCTTGGGATACACACCATTCAACATAACTAGAATATAAATTATTTTGCGATAATGTTAAACCAACAACAGCGGTATCTAAAAATGGGAAACTTGCCCATTTAGACTTACTTAAAGGAAAAATCGCCGGTAATGCACCTGCTCCCATCGCCGGTCTAGCTGTATAATTTTTTAATAAATCGTTTTTCAATTCAGAATTTTGTACAGCGTTATAAAAGTTTGCAGATTTATCAATAACAATAACTAATAAATCAAGTTCATAAGATTTTTCAATACCATGTAAAGGATTAGGTTGTACTTTTAATTTCTTTCTTGCGAAAGGTAGATGACCTTTTTGAAAATTAGTTTTTAATTGGTTAACGAAATCAGGATAATCAGCTTGGTCAAAAATTTTATTTAAGTTTCGTCCTCCCTGAGCAGTATCTGGTAGACATTCTGGTTCTTTATTTGCCCCGAAGAAAAAAGGATATACAAAATTTGGAGTTGACGCAGTATTACTTTTAAGAGGTCCACATGGACCATATAAAAATTTTTCATTATCGCCTCCGTCAAATAAAGATTCAGCAACACTATATACAGATATAATTCTTTTAACACCTCGTGATACCATTGCAAGAATACCACTGTTATCCGTCATACCTGAATCATATACATTAACTATATCAGTTTGAACAATATTTGTACTCATATCGATATCATTGTTTTGTAAACATTTACATTTAAGTGTTTTTATGTCGTATCTGCAATTTAAATCGGATTTATTTTTGTCATTATTGACGCATGTACCAGTCTTAAAATCAAATGTACAATCATTATTATTTGTGCATTGGGGGCTAGATTTTGAATAACATCTTAAACCGACATTTGTACATGTTTGACTGTTATACGGTTCATCGGCATAACAATTGCCCCATGAGTAATGACAATTATCATCACTATTTGTATTTTCCATCATTGAATTTGTTTTCCATATTCCAAAATTTAAAGAATTCCTTGAAAGACCGGTTATCTTTAACATATTTTGTATATCGAACCATGGAGCTTGAAAAAATCCAGATGATGCCCCGCACATATCTTTAAGAGAAAAAATTCTATTTTTCTTTTTAATATTTATATTATACCCTTGATTTTTGCAATTTAAAGTTTCACTATATTTCAAAGTACCGTCCATGGGAGTATCTTGGTTAAAAGCAAATGTTTCGATCGCGTAACCACCTATTTCAGATCCGTCCATTAATTGAAAAGTATGAGTTAACCCTGAATATAAAGGTGTATAAGTCAATAATATAAAAATTGGGTAATTTATGGGTAGGCTACCTTCTTTAACTCTAATAGTATAATTATAATTCATAGTTGAGTTACATAACCAAAAAGGATCGTCGGTATCGGTAGTTAGTATAGAATCTCCAAACTGATTACCGTTAGATTTATTGATTTCATTAGCATGAGTTTTATTTACGGCTATGGGTACATCATCGTTTATTCTGTAAAAACTTAAAAATATTTCACCTATTACTAATGCCCACCATTCCCATTTCCATTGCAATAAACTTTTATCTACATTAAAGGCTAAAAATTTGAAGAATATTTTGTTAATAGTCTCCACATTATTAATGGCGTTCATTCTTTGAGGATAATATTCGGGATAGTTATTTGTGTTTTTTAGATTATCAAAATTCATATTTTGAGGCAAAATACTGTTACCTATAATTGTATTACGTGGGAATCCTTTATTTTTTGCAAACAAATAAACTGGAATGTACCAAGAAGAACCAGATGAAGTCGATACATATGAACATTTTTTAAACAGTTTATTTTTTTCTAAAAATCGTGTAAACCCTAAAGCAGCGATCGCACCCCTAGAACCTCCTCCAGCTAATGCAAGTCCAACTTTTTTTGGATCATTACACTGTTGTAAATAACATTTTTCAGGGTATAATTTTACTTTTCCAGATGTATAAGTATCTTGAATAGTTGATATAGTATATTTATTTTCGGTATAATCTTTTATGGCTGTTTGCCATACTCTTGCTTGAAGTAAATTTACGGACTCGTCATAAGAAAGAGGACTTATACCTGAATATTGTTTTTGAACAGGTGCTTGAATGTTAAGAAGTGGTTGAATGTTATAATTTTGAAGTTGAGAATAAGTATCTCTTTTCCAAAAAATAAGATATAGTACGACAACGAGAGCGGCCAAGGCCAATACCGCAACCCCTGCCCAAATATAATTTATAGCTTTCGACATTTATATTATAAAAAAAAATATTTTATAAAAAAATTGATTTTAAAAAAATATTTTAAAATAAAAACCACACGATGGAAGAAGAAATCATTTATGAAGGTTCACGAGGAAAAGATTTCAAAGATATGATTTTTGAAATTTTGAAAAAGAGCAACCTTAAAGACAAATACATGGAACCTCTATTGACTGAGGAAAGCATGGCCTTGTTTAGCAAGGTTTTTACATCTCCGACCGCCAACCCAGTCGACAATTATGAGTTATTCGAGATAATGGGTGATGTTACGGCCAATAAGTTTATTGTTTTGTACATGTTAAAGAGATTCCCCAAGCTCTTTTCTAATGAAGCGGTACAGATTGTAGCTCGTTTGAAGATTGTCTATGGTTCAAAACAAACTTTTTTTGGAATAGCAGAGCGTTTGGGATTCTGGCCTTACATAACTGCTGCCCAAAGCGAAAGAGATAACAGAAAAAAATCTTTACTTGAGGATTCATTCGAGGCATTTTTAGGTTGTGTTGAGTTTATTCTAGACAGGGCAATGATAAATGGAGTTGGATACACAATTTGCTATAATATTTTGGAAAGTATCTTCAATGATATGTCAATTTCTTTGAAGTACGAGGATCTATACGATGCAAAGACAAGATTAAAGGAGATCTACGACATGGCTATCTACAAACCACTTGGTACAATAGAATATAAGGAAACGAAGACTGAAGGTATTAATACATCAGAGGTGTTTCAGGTAAGTAATGTTGGTGGTAGGAAAAATTATACACTTATTGGAAGAGGAAGCGCAGCTTTAAAACAAAATGCGCAACAGAGCGCTGCCATAAATGCACTTGTGAACTTAAAAAGAAAAGGAATTTATAAACTGGTGCCTAAGATATTTGAAGATTTAAATTTATAATTTTATTTATTAAATTAATAAATAAATGAATCGTTGGAAGAAAATTTTAAATGATAATCTTGATAAACAAACTGTTTTCTTACGGTCAGGTAACGATGTTAAGTATTTAATAAACGGTGAAGATATTTTTAAAGCAATGGTTGATGCAATAAGAACGGCAACTAAAAAAGGTCATTATATTTATTTACTGGGTTGGATATTGGTTGATGATTTCCCGATGATCACCGGACAAGCAGACACAACTTTCAAAAATCTGATTACTGAAGCATCTAATAAAAATGTTCAGGTACGAGCAATGTTATGGGATAGCGCCGGAACTATAAACACATTTCAAGTTGTCTATATTAATTTTTTAAAAAACGGAGGAGCTATTTTAGATAATGCGACGCTTAATTTCGGGTGTCACCATCAAAAAGTTTTAATAGTTAAGGGAGATGAAGGCTTGATAACTTTTTGCGGAGGAGCAGATATTAATAGTGATCGCACTGGAGCTGTTGATTTGGCTGGATCGCCATTGCGTGATGTTCACTGTCAGATTAAAGGGCCATCGGCATATGATTTACTGACAACTTTCATAAAAAGGTGGGAACATAATAATTACAGCAAACTAGTAGACAGTTTAAAAGAACCATTATTAGGAAAAATTCAAAAAATACCAGCCCCTTATGATAACCCTAATACTTGTTCAGTATGTATCGCCAGAACTTTTAACCCGGTTAGCAATCTTGATGTTTTTAAAAAAGAAAGAGATATTAAGAAACTTTTAATTGCTGCCATTCGTAATGCAAAAAACAATATTTATATCGAAGAACAATACTTATTTGAACAAGTAGCCGCTGACGAACTAAGAAAAATCATACCGCGTATAAAAAATTTAACTATATTAATAGCAGGGCAGGTTGATACTATGTTTCCATGTTCTGCGACATTTCGTAAACAATTTATCAGCACACTGACACAAGGTTTAAGTTTTTTAGATAAAAGAAAAATCAATATTTTTATGCTGGTTACTCCGAATTCCAATTTTTTTACACAATTTGGTCCCGGTACATATGTACATTCTAAATGTGTAATAATAGATGATGAGTTAGCTGTTATTGGTGGTGCTAATATCAATAGTAGGGGGTGGGATTACGATAGCGAAGTAGCTGCTTTTATTTTTAATGATAAACCAGTAAAAGAAACCTTCGCTAAGCAATTACGTAAACGCTTATGGGCAAATCATCTAAATAGTGTTCCAGAATTTTTTAATAATCCAGTTACATCTTCTAAAATATGGCTTGAATCAGCACGTAATAACAACAGTAAAGTAAGATTATATAAAACTGATCTTGCACCATTTGATATTGCATGTCTCAAAGGGGTCGACAAATATATTATAGATCCGCCGTCAGGTTAAAATAAAATGGCGCGTGCTTAAAAAAATTAATCATTTTTTTCTTTCTATAAATAAAAAAATGAAGTTAAAAGAAAATTGCATTTTTGTATCAGTCGCATCATATAGAGATAAAGCTTGTAATGATACTGTAAAATCTTTATTCGAAAATGCAGATAATCCAGAAAATGTGTTCGTTGGGATATGCCAACAGAATAATGAAGAAGAGGATGATGATTGTAAAACAGGTTATGAGAATAATCCAAATGTAAAAATAATAAGAATACCGCATTATGAAGCGAAAGGACCCACATATGCAAGATGGTTATGTGCAACTTTGGTTGACGGCGAAGAATATTTTTTGCAAGTTGATAGCCACACCAAATTTGTGAAAGGTTGGGATACAAAATGTATAAATATGATTAAGGATTTAAAGGCAATGGGAGTTGAAAAACCAGTTATATCTCATTATCCTCGAGAATACAAGGATTATGAAAAAATGAAAGATAAAGACAAAACTGTTGTGCCTAGAATATGCAGGTCTTTTTTTAATAATAGAGATATGATATCTTATTTTGGCCCCGAAATAATGGATAGCAATGATGAATATTACAAAGTTCCTTTTATAACTGGTGGAATGTTTTTTGCAGATTCAAAATTTTTAAGAGATGTCCCGTACGATCCTAATCTTCCTTACCTATTTGTCGGGGAAGAAATATTACATAGTGCGCGTTTTTTTACATGCGGTTGGGATGTTTACAATCCAAAAGAAAATGTTATATTTCATAAATATACAAGGAAAGGTGAGATTAAAGTTTGGGATGATAATAAAAATTTTAAAGATAATGAGGCGCTTGATAAAGTTAAATATTTGATAAAGATTGTCGACGATGATTCAAAAGTAACACCTGCTATGAAAATAAATATTGAGAAATATGGTTTGGGGACAGAACGTACTTTAAAAGAATTTTATGATTTTGCAGGGATAGATGTCGCCGAAAAGAAAGTAACTAAAAATTTTTGCAGAAAAGATAATGTTGCAACGGCTGAAGATATTGAAAAAAGTTATGAAAAAAGAAAGCCTCTCATAGTTGAAAAATTCACATTTCCAGGAAATAATGATAGTGTTTCTTCGAATATTATATTTTATGGAATTGGTGCAATATTACTTATTTCAATTATATGTATATTTATATTTTTGAAAGATCGAAAATAATATTATTTAAAAAAGAACAAGTTTAGATAAAATGAACATTGATACTGTATTTGGAGCGATTGCTTATAAAGTGAAAACTGATGAACACTTTAAAAATTTATTTAAACAAGAGGGTGATCTAGGACCTAAGGGTGATAAGGGTGATAAGGGTGATAAAGGCGATAAGGGTGATAAGGGTGATAAAGGAGACAAAGGCGATAAGGGAGATAAAGGCGATAAGGGTGATAAGGGTGAGGTGGGTCCTAAGGGTGATGTAGGTGAGGTGGGTCCTAAGGGTGATGTAGGTGAGGTGGGTCCTAAGGGAGATGTAGGTCCTAAGGGTGATTCATCAACCGATATTACCGTATTTAAAAACAATAAGACCCAAGAAATTATTGATGAGAATTCAACTATCATCGAAAACTGGGAGAAAGCTTATAATTTAGATACGGAAAACGCTTTCGACACCGATGGTTCTTTACTAAAAATAAATAAGTCTGGTGTATATTCAATTAACGGATTCATCAATTTGCGACTGGAAACTACTTCAAAACAACAAATATTTTTCCATTTTCTCACGGACACGGATAAAACTTGTGAAACGGTGAATTTTAATATTGTTCAAAACTCTAACGGACAAGATATAAGAGTTGATATTCAGGGTATTTTAATTGTTGATAATACATTGAATTTTAAGTTTGGTACGAAGAACGCAAAAGGATCAATTGAAAAAACAAATATTTTAATTCATAGACTTAGATAAATTTTTAAACTATTGTACTTTAAAAATCAACTTGTCATTGCCGATAACTCATTACAGAAGCGACTATTCATATGCATATCAGCTATCTCGTCTTGTATCTTTATCGTATTCTCTTTCAGAAATATCATTTTATCTTTGGTTGTTAGAAATTCATTCCGTTTTTCGTCTTCTTCCTTTTTATAATTATTAATCTCATCATTGAAAAAATCATAAAGTGTATTCGTTTGTTCCTTAAGTGCAGGTTGAATAAGTTCTATTAACTTCAATGCTTTTGGGTCTTTCACTATATTACCATTTTTGTCTTGATATTTGAAAATCTGCCGGGATGTGTCGAAACATCTGTATACAAGAGTGCCATCTTCAAGAGTAATGATTTTATCTTTAACGAATTTGGCGAGACCGTGAACGCCTTCGAGGATGTGCACGTCATTGAAATTGCCAGTGATAATATTTGAAACATATTCATTTGTAAGATCGAAAGGAACTAAGTTTATTTTTGTGTTATTGGTAGTTGTGTTATTGTTAGTAGTTGTGGGTTTTTCAATTGCTTTAGTACCCATTCTTTCAATTGTTTTCTGTAATTCTGAAATTTGTGCTTCCTGTTTTTGAAGTTGTTCTTTGTATGCGCTTAATAATATTTCTTTTTTAATTAATTCTTCTTTTAATAATTTATTTTCTTTATTCTTTTCAATACTTATATTTTTACAACAAGGTATATTTTGATTTAAATGGTGTTTAAAGTTGAATACCTTATTGCAAAAAGAGCATTCAAATACCTTAGTACTCGCTTCAATTTTTATTTTACCTTGAATTTTTAAACAATATTTTGTGGTTGTCTGATGAATAGATAACGTAGATTTGTTAGATAATTTTTTCTTACAGAATTCACACTCCATTTTTAATATATAACAATATAT
>Ga0187843_10000262_pt1 | contig 41223 bp, 40 predicted proteins | sample SpaLakP09_SKY_43_FD_134516 | JGI IMG/M metagenome (GOLD analysis project Ga0187843, IMG submission 134516) | Oligotrophic lake water microbial communities from Sparkling Lake, Wisconsin, USA - SP09_SKY_43 | ecosystem: Environmental > Aquatic > Freshwater > Lake | place: USA: Sparkling Lake... | reverse complement strand
GCCGCGAAGCTCTCGTGATCAAGGCAAGGCAGCGTAGATGCGGCGGTTGTGCGATGAAGGAATGCGTTCTTACCTGGGGACGCCTCGACTCGTGGCTGAAAGGCCGACGGCGTTGCCGGAGCGGAGGTCTCAGCAGAGGTCGTAGTAGCTGGGTAGCGGGGTCGCCAAGACCACCCGCGAGAGGCGAAGGACCAAACGAGAGTGAGTGACCGAGGACCTGGGAATGTCAAAGGCCATGCGTCAGATGCCGCACTCGTCGGGCCGGCTTGCCAAAACCCACCTCATCAGCGATATTCGTAATTCGCGAATAGCGAATATGGCGATGCTATGGAACTCAAACCCCAAGACCTGTTGGTGCTGCTGAAGGTGGCGGCACACCCGCCGCAACGCTGGACCTATGCCGCGTTGGGTGAAGCACTGTCCATCAGCGCCTCGGAAGCGCATGCGAGCGTGAAACGCGCGGTGGCGTCCGGTCTGGCGGTGGCACCTGGGCGCGGCGAGTGGTCGCCGGTGCGCCCCAGCCTGCTTGAGTTCGTCCTGCACGGTGCACGCTACATCTGGCCGGCCACGCAGGGCCCGGTCAAGCGCGGGGTGCCGACTGCCTTTGGTGCCGAGCCCCTGGCCAGCCAACTGACGGTGGCTGCTGGCGAAGCGCCGGTCTGGGCGCACCCCACCGGGAGCGCCAAGGGCCCGACACTCTCGCCCCTGTACCGGACGGCGCCGCAGGCCGCCCTCGCCGACCCGGCCCTGCATCGCCTGCTGGCCCTGCTGGATGGCTTGCGCATCGGGCGTGCGCGCGAGCGTGGCCTGGCCGCCAAACTGATGGAAGTCGAACTGATGCGCTTCGAGTCAGGCGTCGAGGGAGCTGGCAATGCGAGCCGATGACCCGAACCTGCCTTATCTGCGCCACATCGCCGAAGCGCTGGGCGAGTTGCGCGAACAAGTGGTGTTCGTAGGCGGCGCCGTGGCCGGCCTGCTGGTGACCGACCCACTGGCCGACCCGGTGCGTGCCACCCGCGACGTGGATGCGGTGGTGAATGCCAGCCGTGCCATGTTCCATCGCATCGAAGCGCAGGTGGCGGAGCGCGGCTTCGCACGCGACGTCAGCAGCGATGTGATTTGCCGCTGGGTGCACAAAGCCTCGGGCGTGCTCTTCGACCTGATGCCGGTGCAGCCGGAGGTACTGGGGTTCTCCAACCGCTGGTACCCCTATGCCGTGGAAACTGCCGTGCCGATGGACCTGGGTAACGGCGTAACGGTCCGCTTGGTCAGCGCCGTGGCCTTTGTGGCGACGAAGCTGGAGGCCTTTGCCGGCCGGGGTGGCGGCGACTTTCTGAGCAGCCATGACCTCGAAGACGTGCTGAACATCGTCGACGGGCGCGAGGAGTTGGCCGAAGAGCTTGCTGCGGCACCCACTGAGCTGAGGCAGGCCGTGGCCGCGGCCTTCACGCCTTTGCTGTCAAACCAGGATTTTGTGAACGTGTTGCCGGGCCTGATTGCCGAGCCGGAGCGCGCCAGTCTCGTGATCGACCGCCTGAGGGCTCTGAGTCGATGATGAATCTGCACCAAGAACACCATTTCGAGCGCGAAATCTGCACCCACTTGGCTGCGAACGGTTGGCTCTATGCCGAGGGCGATGCCGCCCTATTCAACCGTATCCACGCCCTGTTCATGCCCGACCTGTTGGCCTGGGTCGAAGCCACGCAGCCCGACAGCTGGCAGCGCCTGACCAAGACCCACGGCGCTGCCCTAAGGTGCTGGCCGAACGGGTGCGCAAGAGCCTGAACCTGCCGGACCGTGGCACGTTGGACGTGCTGCGGCGGGGTGTGGAGATGCTGGGCCTGAAGGAGCCGCTGATGCTGGCGCAGTTCAAGCCGGCCCTGGCCATCAACCCCGCCATCCAGGCCAACTACGCGGCCAACCGGCTGCGCGTGGTGCGGCAGGTCTGCCACTCGCCGAACAACCCAAAGGAAGAGCTGGACCTGGTGCTGTTCCTCAATGGCATCCCGGTGGCCACCGTCGAGCTGAAGAGCGATTTCACGCAGAGCGTGCAGGACGCGGTGGACCAGTACCGCTTCGACCGGCACCCGCAGCCCAAGGGCGGCGTGTTGGAGCCGCTGCTGGGCTTCCCGGGCGGAGCGCTGGTGCACTTCGCCGTCAGCCAGTCGGAAGTGATGATGACGACCCGCCTGGCCGGGCCCGCGACGAACTTCCTGCCTTTCAATCGCGGCAACGCCCCGAATCCGGAAGGCTTTTCCTCGGCCTATCTGTGGCAAGAGGTCTGGGGCCGCGAGAGCTGGCTGGACATCCTGCACCGCTAGTGGGCGCTCCGCCCGACCGTAAGTAACGCCCGAACATCTGCGAAGAGCTGACGGGCGACTGGAAATTGCCAAAATTTGTGCCGGCTAGCTGCTCAACAGCCGAGGCGCAGTTGACGGCCAGCGCTGCCATGCGCCTCGGCTGCAGGATCTCCCGATGGATTCGCCGCCGAAGTCCGGACGTACTGCCGTGGCAATCAAGCGTGAGAGCGCGAAATGAGGGGTTCGGGTCGACTACGGTGAGGGCGCGCCCACGCTGGTGCCGGGCACGGATCGGTATCGGCGCCGGGCGCTATTGTTTTGTCGTATCGACAGAGGTATCTGAGGGCGATGGGGACGGCTCTTTTGCGATCCGTGCGACGCTGAGCTTGAGTCCGAGCATGCCGAAGATGCGATTCATGGTCTGCACGTTTCCTTCACTGCGCTCTTGCTCGATGTCCTGCATGGTTCGATAGGAAATGTCGGAGAGCTTGGCCATCTCCAGCGTGGTCAACCGCATTGTCTTCTTCAGATGGCGCACCGCCTCCGCAAGCGACCATTCCGGATGTGCCACGACATCGTCGACGGCCTTCTTTCGCAGGGCCAATTGCTCTGAAACAGAAAGAGTGGTGAAGCGCTTGTCCATGATCGTCAGGCGAGCCGTTCGAGGTCGTCTGCTCTTGCCAGAATTCCCAGGCGCAGATGGTCGAGCACGCTGGCCTCCAATCCCAGGGTCTCACCATTTGCGGCGATATGTCGCAGTGCGGGTGCCATCTGCTTCAGCCCAGCCACCAGGACTTCGCGAGAGATCGGATCGCCGCCGCGGTTTTTTCGTTCCTTCCGGACCATCTCGCTCAACTCACAGACTCGCGCGACGACACGATGCCAGTCCGGCTGGCCGTTGTCGTTGTTCTCCCATCGAATGCGACGTGCGATCCCGTCTGGATGGAGGTACATCGGGGCGAAGTCGTACAGTGGTGTCAAGGCAATTCGACCTTCGAAATCTCGCTGGATGGCTGTATTTCGGGCGTGATTGTCCTTGTTCCCCATTGCAAGATTCGCAATGTCTCGCTTGATGTACTCAAGCACCTCGTTCTCCGGATTGCTGCAGTAACGAATGAGTGCGAGACAAACGTCGTCGTGACTGGGTACTGCTTCGTAGCCGGGAAAACCGGTGAAAGTTGCGATGCTTTCCTGGGCGAGCCGCGTGACTGCTCCCCCGTGAACTCGACGGTCAAACCGCGGAATGAAGAGGGCCCGGCGTTTGAGGTGGAGGGGCGCGTGGACTCGAAGGCCCAGGTGAGCAGCAACCCCCATGTACGGAGCTTCCTGCCGCAAGATGCTGGCCAATTGAGCATCAGTCCCTCTGCCGAACTTGACGATGTAGTGCTCGCGGGCTCTCGCATCGGGGAGGGCATGGTCAAGGTAGAGAAGCCCATCCTCCGCACGGGTGAGCAAAATCTTGGGCCATTCCCCCTGGACGCCAGAGGAACCCGCAACGAACAGGCCGTTGGAGGCCAGGTACTCCGAGAAATCCTCGGCTCGTTCGGCGACCTCGTCGTCCGTAAAACCTGTCAACGGGCCGGCGTGTGTCTGCAGCCAGTCGGCAGCTTCTTTGACTCGGAGATTGCCAATCGGATTGCCGGCTCCGACTTGTAGCAGCCGCCAATCAGCTGCTACCCCAGATTTCACGGGCAGCTTGATTCTCTGTAGCAGTTCTTGGCGGCCAAACCCCTGCGGGAGCATGTCGATTAGGAATACAGGCCAATGCGGCGCTTCAATCGGTTCGAGGCCCACCGCCCACCTTGCGCAGCTGGCATGGGCGTCAATCGCTCTTGGATGCTCAAACGCCCATTCCACCGTGTAGCCAGAATAGGTCCGGGCCTTCCATCCATCTTCTTCGGCGCCGAGAAGGCTGACGCTAGCCACATCGTGCCAGACCTTGTCTGCGTAAAGTTGGAGCGTGCAGCTATGGATCATTTGCACGGAATACTAGCGAAAAAATAGGTGGTTGTGCACATAATTTGACTGAAATTATGTGCAAATGACAGGTGCAGAGCGGCACGTTTGGCATGAGACTGGCCGCCGTAGATTCAGAACTCAGGCAGTCCAAACCTGTGACAAGCCAAACTGGCTTGGGGGCTAACAGTCGGATGCTCGACCTGGCTGTTCATGATGGCGTCAAGCCGTCCTCCAAGTTTGACCCAAGCCGCTTGTTTCTGTTCTGCATAGTCGTGATGCATGTTGTTGGCGGCGCACCCGGCTGCCGGCCAGCACGTGGTTTTGGCAGCGATCAATGATGTCTTGCAGAACGCCAAGGGCCTGCCTGCATCATGGTTGCCGCTGTGCGGCGCAATTCGTGGAGTTTCCGTTCCCCTTTGGTGCCTTTGGCCAACACCAGGCTGTTGTCGTGCCGCCGGTGCTTCAGTGGGCCAGTGGGTTGTCGTTCAACAGCCTGTTGCTGAGGCCGGTGGCTCCAATACGCCGATCTGGGACTGGCTCCATTTCGGCGATCGCGCCCTGGCTCCATTCTGCCGGTCAGCGGGTGGCGCCTATATGCCGATCACGGAGTCGCTCCAATATGCCGTGTTATGACGGCCGCTGGCTGAGGTCCACGGCGGCCTGATGTCCCAGGTTCTTCTCAGGTGCTCGTGAGAACGCTGCCGATGTCATCGCGGGACGACATGCAAAAGGTATAGGCCGGTATTCGTTGTTATCGTGGGGTTACCAAGCACCACAACACAACCAAGACCGACCTGCGAACCGGATTTTAGGGAGCATTACCGAACTCGCCCCGCATCTGGTCGCCTTCGCGACGGACTCGGAACAGTACCGCCCGGCGCGATGCTCCCATTGCGGATACGCCCGCGTGTGGCGACACGGCTGCTACTACCGAAAGGCTGACCGCAGCGCGGACGGTGCCCGCAACCCGGTGCAGATGCTGCGCTTCCTCTGTAGGTCCTGCCCCCAGAGCTGCTCGCGGCTGCCAGTCAGCTACGTCGGCTGATGGCCGGTACCAGGTCTCGTCTGGCGAAGCCGTACGCAGGCTTTTGGTTGACGGATACGTCTACGGCCAACGTCGGCTGAGACCGGAACTGTTGGCAACCCCGTCTCGGCCATGAGACATCGTTGCCAAAGTGCAGCATTCGGGAAACACACCCGCCGAGCTCGTGCCGTACGCGACCAGGAGGTAAGCAGGGAAGCGACCGGAGGTAGGTGTCCGGAGATGAGTCCCGCGGAGCATCCTGCAGGCGCGCACCGGGCGCAGGTGCAGCACCGCCGAGCCCTGACTTGCCGTCCTGCCGCGGGGCAGCGGCGACTGAGCGGCGCTCACTTTGGCCGCACGCGCAGCACCCGCCCGTCGGCGCTGTCGCTCAGCAGGTAGAGCGCGCCGTCCGGGCCGACGCGCACGTCGCGCAGACGTTCACCCAGCTCCTGGAACAACACTTCCTGCACGCCCACTGCAGCACCCGTCATCACGACGCGGCGCACGCTACGCTCCTTCAGCGTCGCGACGAACAGGCTGCCGCGCCAGGCTGGGAACAGCGCGCCGTCGTACCAAGCCAGGCCGGCCGGCGCCACTGAGGGCGTCCATTCCAGCAGCGGCGGCTCGATGCCCGGCAGGTCGCGGTATGGTGTGATTCGGGCGTACGTGTAGTCGATGCCGCTGGTTGTGAGCGGCCAGCCATAGTTCGCACCGGCCGTTATGCGGTTGAGTTCATCCCCGCCACGTGAACCATGTTCGTGAGCGTAAAGAACGTCGCCCACCGCCACCAGACCCTGCGGGTTGCGATGACCGCGGCTGTAGATCTCGGGCCGCGCACCGGCGGTGCTGACGAAGGGGTTGTCGCGCGGCACGCTGCCGTCTGCGTTGATGCGTAGCAGCTTGCCCAGATGGGTGTGCAGGCGCTGTGCGTCGGTGCGCTCGAGGTTGCCGTCGCCCATGCCCAGCACCAGCGTGCCGTCTGGCAGCCAGGCCAAACGTCCCCCAAAATGCTGGGTGTGCTTCTTGGCCGGCTGCGAGGTGAAGATGGGGGTCACGTCAAGCAACTGGCTGCCGTCGAAGCGCGCGCGCACCACACGCAGATGGTTGGCCGCCGGCGTGCCGTAGGCGAAGGAGAGGTAAAGCAGCCCGTTGTCGGCAAACCTCGGGTGCAGCAGCAGGTCGAAGAGACCGGCCTGGCCTTGCGCCATCACCGCTGGCAGACCTTGCACTGGCGCACTGCGCAAGGCTAGCATGCCGTTGGCGCCGGGCTCGATGACACGCAGACGCCCCGGCCTTTCAGTGACAAGCAGACGGCCATCGGGCAGGAAGGCCAGGGACCAAGGGTGGGCGAGGCCGGCAGCCACTGTGTCCACACTATAGTGAGTTGCCCCCGCCGCGCCCAGGTTGAATATTGCTACCAGCAGGCCTATCAGTGCATGTCGCATCATGGGGGCAGTATGGAACACCGGAGCTCCTCATGACGTCTTTAGGCCCTTCGATGGCCGCAGGTAATGCCGGCACCCGGCTTTGGCCCCGAGACCTGCTGGCGCTGGTCGCGGGTTGGCTGCTGGCCGCGGCCTGGGGTTCGGTGGTGCAGACGCAGTTCAACTTACAGGCGTTGGTGGCACTCAGCGTGCCGGTGCCGCCGGGCTTGCGTGCACTCACCACACTGCAAGACCTGGCCGGCTTTGGGCCCGTCTACGCCGGCATCCTGGCCACTGGCTGGCTGCCGGCGCTGGCTCTGGCGGCCTGGTTGGCCCAGCGATGGCCAGCCGCGCGCACGGCACTTTTCACCTCCGCTGCCGGAATGGGTATGGTGGTCGCTGTGCGTGCGGTGGACGCGCTCGCGCCCATGCCGGTGTTTATAGACGCGACGCGCGGCTTGCCAGGCCTGCTGAGCATGGCCGCAGGCGCAGCCCTGGGCGGCTGGCTCTACGCACGGCTCTCCGCACGGGTTTAGAAACACAGCATGCGACGATCATGCTGCAGCAGACCAGCCCGCCCCTGATCGTGGTCCTCCATGTTGGCACCTGCCACACGTCGTATCCGGAGGACCAAGCTCGGATACCGCTGGGCGCCAAGCAATCAAGCTGTTGGCCACCCAGTCTCCAGGTTCTGCCGCTTACTTGTTCACCGCGTCTTTGAGCGCTTTGCCGGCGGTGAATCTGGCGACCGTCGAAGCAGCGATGTCCAGTGCCTCGCCCGTGGCGGGGTTCTTGCCGGTGCGGGCGGCACGTTCGCCGACCTTGAAGGTGCCGAAGCCAACGAGGGCGACGGAGTCGCCCGCAACCAGCGCTTCGGTGATCGTGCTCAGGGTCGCATCAAGCATCGTAGCGGCGGCGGCGCGGGTGACTCCGCTCTTGGTGGCAATGCTTTCGATCAGTTCAGTTTTATTCATTAAACGTCCAAGTGACTACAAAGGGAACCCGCAATGGGGCGGCGATTATCGGGCTGCTTCGGAATCTCGGAGATTTTGCTTAGCTGCGTGGACAGTTGTCGGAATTGACCGCGAACTGGTAGCCGCGGCAAATCTCGATCGTGGCCATATCCTCACTCGGTGTGCGCGAAGTTGAAGGACCCCGAGATGGCGACTCGATTTGCACCGTGGCGCAATGCCTCGTTGAAGGAGAGAACGGCCCGGCACAGCAAGCCAAAGCAGCCGTTACCGGATGACGGTGTTCGAGTTGAATCTGCAAATCAAGCTATTTTTCTTTCAGTCGCTGCCTCATGAAATCAATGAAAGCGCTGAGCTTGCGCGGTACGTGGGCGCGGCTTGGGTGGTAGAGGTAAAAGCCGGGAAAGGATGGCCACCAAGCTTTGAGCAATGGCACGAGGCGGCCGGCATCAAGGTCGTCCTGAACCTGCGACTCGAACGCCACGCCGATGCCGGCACCCGAACGAATGGCGCTGAGTAAGGTGTCGCCATCGCGCGCTATCAGTGCGCCGCCCACCTGGATATCGATTCGGCGCCCCTTGTGCGCATACTCCCATCTATACAGCCCTGCGCCCAGCCGAACGTTGAGACAGCGGTGCTGCATCAAGTCCTCCGGTACGCGCGGCGCGGTGCGGCCCGCCAGGTAGCTGGGAGTGGCAACCGTCACCAAACGCTGCGGGCCACCCAACGGTGTCGCCACGACATCTTGAGCTAGGTTCTCGCCAAGCCGAATGCCAGCGTCAAAACCGCTCGCGACCAGATCGACCAGCGTGTTGTCGCAATCGAGTTCCAAGCTTATTGCCGGGAACTGGTCCAGAAATGGCGTGAGGTGCGGCAACACGACGAGGTCGGCCGCGGTGCGAGAAAGGGTCAAGCGCAGCAGGCCCGATGGCTGATCACGCAACTCGTCGAGGCTGCCAACTGCCGTCGCCAGAGTGGCCAATCCATTGCGCGCATCAAGCAGGAAGCGCTGGCCGATCTCGGTGACGCTGACTCGACGGGTCGAGCGATCGAGCAGCCTGACCCCCAGCCGCGCCTCGAGCGTCCGCAGGTTCTGTGACAGTGCCGAGGGTGAGACGCCGAGCTCTGCGGCGGCGCGGGTGAAGCTGGCGTGGTGGGCGACGCGTTCGAAGGCGGCGATCAAGGGAAGCAACTCGGGAGCCATCCTGAATTATGAAGCTCAGCTTCACAGCGCATCCGGATTGAGGGTCTATATCAATGGCAAACCGCTCCGTATGCTCGGCCGATCAATCATCAGGAGTTGAATATGAACCTCACTGAATACCGCACGCTCGGCCGCTCGGGACTCGCCGTGAGCCCGCTGGCGCTGGGGACGATGACCTTCGGAACAGCCCGTTGGGGTTCGGGAGACATCGCTTCGCGCGACATCTTCAACGCTTATCTGGACGCGGGCGGCAATTTCATCGATACGGCCGATGTGTACTCGGGCGGTCGATGCGAAGAGATGCTGGGAGCATTCATGGCGGACCGAGCATCACGCGATAAGTTGGTCATCGCAACCAAGAGCGGATTCTCGGCGGGTGACGGGGTTCACTTGGGCGGTAATGGCGCGAAGCACGTGCGAACAGCCTTGGAAGGTTCGCTCAGGCGCTTGCGAACCGACTATGTGGACATGCTATGGGTCCACGTCTGGGACTCGGTCACCCCGGCCGAGGAATTGCTGGAAACCATGAGCAACCTGATTCGCTCGGGCAAGGCGAGGTATTGGGGCATCTCCAACACGCCAGCCTGGTATGTGGCCCAGGTGGCAACCCTAGCGACTGCGCGCGGGCAACCGGCGCCCATCGCATTGCAGTACTTCTACTCGCTGGTCAATCGCGACATCGAAGATGAGTTCGTCCCATTAGCTGCAGAGTTCGGCATGGCAATCCAGCCGTGGAGTCCCTTGGCATTCGGCCTGCTGACGGGCAAATACGACCGGGCGGCTGTCGCCGCGTCGGCGCCACGCGACTCAGGACTGCCTCGAGACGCCGCAAGTCCGCATGCTGATCGACCGGCCGACGACAAGCGGCTAGACGGCGCAAACCCCTTTGGCGATTCGCTGTTCACGGACCGGAACTGGAGTGTCGTCGAAGCGGTCAAGCGCGTGGCCGGTTCATGCGGAGAGTCTGCTGCGCGGGTGGCGCTGGCCTGGGTGGTGCAGCGCCCCGGCATTTCGTCGACCTTGATCGGTGCCAGCAAAGTTGCACAGGTCCATGACAACATCGCAGCCCTCGATATCCAACTTTCTGACGCCCATTTGGCCGAGCTCAACCAGGCGAGCGCCACGACTCAGAAGATGCTCTACAGCCTGTTCACACCACAAGGGCGACAGCATGTGGTCTTTGGCGGAAGCTCGGTGCGGTCGTGGGCTGAGTAGTTAACGACGGACGACCCCGGCGGCGAGGAAGCCTGAGCTCGAGACCGCCGAGAGCGCCCCGTTCAGTTCGAGATCACCCGGGCCGCGCGTGACGCCGTGCAGCAATCGATCCAGACTGCCGGATTGAGGCCTGACGATAATTTCACCAAGCCGCATTCACCGATAAGCGGACCTTGGGACACCGCCAACATCAGTGTCGACAGCGTCCGCGAAAGGGGGCCAATGCTCCGATTGAAAACCCCTGAACATCACTGCGCGCCCAAGTCGGTCAAACTCCACCCGGTCAGGTGATTTTCATGCCTTGGCCATAGTCCGATCGCGTCGATGGGCTAAACCTCTGTACGAAACAGTTCCAAAGCCAATGACACGGATCCGAAAGGCGAAAAAGAGCTCGCCATTTTTTGCGCACTTGAAGCTGACGTAGCGTAAGAACGTCGGGCACGTCGTTGAATCGCTTCGGATCTGGGGCAATTCGGTGGACGGAACAGCAAGTGAGGCCGGACGCGGGGTGGACCAGCTGGTTGAGACATGTGAGTCCACATCAGTGGGGGCGAAAGTTCGCGTTGCAGCCCAGCGAGCACCTGCGCTGTTTGCGCTGGTCAGCCGTTGCTGTGACTCGTGCTCCGGAAGATGGACTTTCGCAGCGTGTGGCCTGAATCAAGCCGCAACCCTACTGACCCTCAACGAGGTGGTTTTATGGTGAAGGACCCAATCAATCAAGCACCGACGCTGACGGTCCTGTATGACGGTGCTTGCCCACTGTGCCGGCGCGAGATCGGTGTCTATCGTGGTCTGAGTCCGAACACGCCGGTGTGCTTTGCTGACGTCAACGACCCGGCTTTGCCCGTGCCTGATGACATCACGCGCGAGCAACTGCTGGCGCGCTTTCATGTGCGCAACAGCGATGGTCAGATGCTCAGCGGCGCACGGGCCTTCCTCGCGCTTTGGGCCGCGTTGCCTGGCTGGCGTTGGCTGGCTCTGGCAGGACGAGTTCCGGGCGCTGTCTGGCTGATGGAGTTGCTGTACCGCCTGTTTCTGCGGTGGCGGCCGGCGCTGCAGCGCCTGGCTACCCGTCTGGACCGCCCGGCCTGAGCCGCAAACAGGTCCTCAACCGAACCGAGAGCACGCCGCGCCCTCATCGCCGGTGGCCACGCCATGGAAGTCATTGTCTCGGCTCAGCAGCTCCGCTCGTGAGCCCGTCAGTCACTCGTGCGCAAAGATCCTTTCCTTTCGGAAGTGGATGAGTTTCGGAGGCTCAGGTGAACAGGGCGATCAGGATGATGATGGGGATGGGAACGCCGAGAAATAGCAGAAGCAGTGAGCGCATGGTCGTCTCCGTTTGATGGGCTTGAGGGTGGGGTCGTCAATCAGGCGTCGCGCTGGCGACCGCCGAATGTGGCGCACAGGCTGGCGAAGAAAGCGCCGCCCAGCAGCGAGATAAACAGCCACAGCGCGGCGTATGCGCCGGCCTTGCGGGCCGTGTCGGCCGCCGCACGCGAGGCGGCATCGGCATCGCGCCATTGCGCCTGCATGCGGGCATAGCTCTCGCCGACACGCTTTTGCGCCTCCTGCGCAGCCACGCCGGTGTGGCGTGAAACGATTTGGGCGGCGTAGTTCAGGTCCTCGGTCGACAAGGCAGCGCTGCGCCCGGCCTGGTCGAAGATGCGCCGCAACTCGGCGCTGGGTAGCGCGGGGTCCGCGCTCGTGGAGGGAGTGGCGGGAGTCGCTGCACTGAGGTCGGGACGCAGCACCATGTCGACGAAGTAGCTCCGGACCTTGTCGTCAACGCCAGCGTCCTTGCTCGCCGTGGCAGCACCCGCCTGCATGCCTGCGCCCAGGATGCCGGTGATGGCTGAACCGAGCATGGCGGCGGTGAGCAGGGTCGCCACGGCCCAACTCAGTAGGCCATGGGCGGTATCGCGGAAGTAGCTCTCATCGGCCGCCGCCAGACTCCAGCGGGTGCGAAGCCGGCCGGACAGATAGCCACCCAGGCCCGAGGCCGCAATCTGGGTCAGGGTGATCCAGGCGATCGTCGTCACACCGAAGGTGGTGGCGGTGATGCCAGCCTGCGCCCAGGGCGAGACTGAAGACAGGCCGAGGCCGCTGCCCAGTATGAGGAGGATCAGCGACAGGGCCGCCGTGCCCGCAGCGCCAGCGAAGATCGCCGGCCAGGACACGGCATCGTCACGCTGCACTGCCGCGACGGGATCGAATGCCGGGACGCGGCGTGCGCTGGCGGCGAATGGTGTATCGGTCTGTCCCATGAGAGCTCCAGCAGTTAGGTTGGGCAATGGTGGGGCGACGTTTGCGGCGCTGGCGTCGGTCGCCGGGACGAGTTGCTGTAAGAAAACCGCCTGGCCTCGCCGACGAAGTCGCGCTGCAGGACCTCGCCTACATGAGCTGCCGCTGCGCACCGACAGCGCCTGCGCGGCAGTCGCCTGAATATGGGCTTCGCGCTAGCGATGCCGATCACGAGGACATTTACATGAAGCATGAAGCAGGCAAGCGGGCCGCCAAGGCCACCCGCTCGAACAAGGAAGGGCGGACTTCCGCCGCCCAGACCGCCGAGGCGCAGGCGCTGGTCGCCCAGCGGCCGCACAACGCCGACAAGCCGCTGGAGATCGGCCGCGCCAATGCCCTCGCGCCGCCGGAGGGCCAGCATTTCGAGCCCACCGGCCCGCTGGTGGGTGCCAGCACGCTCAGCGAGGCCCACGGCTCCGACAAGACCGGAATGGCCGCGCCGCCGCCCGGCAGCAATGCCATAGATGGCCGGCTGGCGCGTGTACGCAGCGACGCCGCTGGCCAGGTGCTAACGACCAACCAAGGCGTTCCCATCGGCGACAACCAGAATTCTCTGAAGGCCGGCCTGCGTGGGCCGACCCTGCTGGAAGACTTCATCCTGCGCGAGAAGATCACCCACTTCGACCATGAGCGCATCCCTGAGCGCATCGTCCATGCGCGCGGCTCGGCGGCGCACGGTTTCTTCGAGGCCTACAAGCCGCTGGGTGAGTACACGCGCGCTGCGCCCTTTGCAGAGGCGGGCAAACGCACGCCGGTGTTCGTGCGCTTCTCGACCGTGGCCGGCGAGCGCGGGTCGGTCGATACCGCGCGCGATGTGCGGGGCTTCGCCGTCAAGTTCTATACCGACGAAGGCAACTGGGACCTGGTCGGCAACAACATGCCGGTCTTCTTCATCCAGGACGCGATGAAGTTCCCGGACCTCGTCCATGCCGTCAAGCCTGAGCCCCACCATGGCATGCCGCAGGCGGCCTCGGCCCACGACACCTTCTGGGATTTCGTCTCGCTGATGCCGGAGTCCACCCATATGCTGATGTGGGTGATGTCCGACCGGGCAATCCCGCGCAGCTACCGGATGATGCAGGGCTTCGGCGTGCACACCTACCGGTTGGTGAACGCCGCGGGCGAATCGCACTTCGTCAAGTTTCATTGGCGGCCGCTGCTGGGCACCCACTCGCTGGTCTGGGACGAGGCAGTCAAGCTGGCTGGCGCCGACGCCGACTTCCATCGTCGAGATCTCTGGGAGGCGATCGAGGCCGGCCATTACCCTGAGTGGGAGCTGGGTCTGCAGATATTCACCGAGGCGCAGGCCGAGGGCTTCAGCTTCGACGTGCTTGACGCGACCAAGCTGATCCCGGAGGAACTGGTGCCGCTGCTGCCGGTCGGGCGCATGGTTCTGGACCGCAACCCGGACAACTTCTTTGCCGAGACGGAGCAAGTGGCCTTCTGCACCGCGCATGTGGTGCCGGGCATTGACTTCAGCAACGACCCGTTGCTGGCCGGCCGCATCCACAGCTATATCGACACCCAGATCACCCGCCTGGGTGGTGCCAACTTCCACGAGATCCCGATCAACGCGCCGCTGGCCCCGGTCCACAACAACCAGCGCGACGGCCTGCACCGCCAGACCCTGCATCGCGGTCGCGTGGCCTACGAGCCAAACTCTCTGGGCGGCGGCTGCCCCTTCCAGGCCGGAGCCAAGGGCTTTGTGTCCTTCCCGCAGCCAGTACAGGAGGACAAGTTGCGCGGCAAACCGGAGAAGTTCGCCGACCATTACACCCAGGCCACACTGTTCTTCGACAGCCAGACCGAGGTTGAGAAGGCGCACATCATCGGCGGCTTCCGTTTCGAGCTGAGCAAGCTGACGGTGCCGGCGATCCGCGAGCGCATGCTGGCCTCGCTGGTCAATGTCTCGGCCGAGCTGGCCGAGGGCGTGGCCGAAGGCTTGGGCCTGGCCGTGCCGCCGGCCCTGCCTCGGGTGCTGGCCAAGCCGGCCAAGCCGGAGGTGAGGAAGTCGCCGGCGCTGTCGCTGATGGCCTTGCCTGGCGACGGCGGCATCCGCAGCCGCCGGATCGCGATCCTGGTGGCCGATGGCGTCGAGGGCAAGAGCATCGCCAAGCTGGAGCAGGCGCTGAGCGCTGCCGGAGCGGTGGTGGATCTGGTGGCGCCGCGCATCGGCAGCGTCACGGCCGCCGGCGGCACGGCGCTGCCGGTCAATGCCTCCTTCGAGAACGCCCCGGCCGTGCTCTTCGACGCGATGGTGCTGCCTGACGGCGAGGCCGGCGTGAGCCTGCTGGGCCGCTGCGGCCAGGCGCTGGAGTTCATCACCAACCAGTATCGCCATTGCAAGCCCATCCTGGTCTTGCCGGCCTCGCAGGAGCTGATGGCCAAGGCCGGCGCGCGGCTGAGCCTGCCCGGCGGTGCCGATGATCCCGGCATCGTCACGGCCGAGGGCCAATCGCTGGACGAGGCATTGGCCGCCTTCATCGCGGCGCTTGTGCTGCACCGCCACCCGGCCCGCGAGCTCGACCCGCCGGCCGTCTAAATTCGAACTCAAGTGAAGGAGCAAGGATGTCTACCAACATCACCATCGTCGGCGAGGTCAGCTACCGGGAAGGCGACGGGCCCATGATGCCCATCCGTCCCGGCCTGTGCGAGGCCGAGGAAACCGCGACTGATGTGACGATCGGTTGGCAGGACGGGCCCAATCGCCTGGCTGCCGTGTTGCCACGCGCTGACTTCGACCGTTACCTCAGCAGCGGCGCAATTCGGCGCGGAGTTTAGACGCCTGTGCCTCCTTGCCTGCAGTTCATCGCATGCCCAGGGCATGCCACTGGGGTCAGGCAGTAAGCTGATGACATCGATTACCGAAACGAGGAGAAGAAGATGTCCCACAGCGATGAACTGGCCAAGCTTGCCGAGCTGCACCAACGCGGCGCCCTGTCCGACGAGGAGTTCGCTCGCGCCAAGGCGAGGGTGCTGGACGGCGGGGTCACCGCCCCGCCGCCGGGCATGGCGGCAGTGAACAACCTCAGGCGCAGCCGCAGCGATCGCTGGCTGGGCGGTGTGTGCGGCGGCATTGCTGCCATCACCGGCGTGGCCGCCTGGGTCTGGCGCCTGCTGTTCACCGTGCTGGGTCTTTTCGCCGGTGGCGGCGTGCTGCTCTATCTGCTGCTGTGGATCTTTGTGCCTGAGGAGTGAAGTCCTAAATCGACGCGCCGGCGGCGCGCGTCTCCGGCAGCACATAGACGACGCCGCGCTGGCGACCCAGGGTCGGAGCGACCACCGCGTCGTAGAAAGCGGGGGCAACGACGATGCAGCCCAGCGAGATGCGGTTGTCGTCCGGCGTGGCCGAGTTCAGCCGTTCGGGCCGGCGCTCGGCCGCCGGGGCTGGGCGCAGGCGATGGATGGCGATGGCGGCCTCGTAGTCGACCCAGACGATCGCCTCGCCCTTGTCGTTGTGGCCCGGTTCTGACTGGAAGCGGCCGGCCGGTGTGGTGCGTTGGTCCGGCGGGATGCCGCTGCTGACGCGCAGCCCGACCCCTGGCGCCGACGCGTCGCCGCGGGCCTGGCCCAACAATGCCGGGGCGCTGCCGGCGAGGCGGCCATCGGGCTTGAAGACGAACAGGCGCGCCGCGTTCTTGTCGACGATGGCAAAGGCCTGGCCGCGGGCATTGCCCGCATCGGCGGCCCAACGGGCGAGCCGCTGCACCTCTGGCGAGGAGGGCTGGCCCAGCAGATCGGCGATCGGCTGGGCCTGTGCCATGGCCAGGCATGCCGCCAAGCCGAACCCCCACATGAACCGCAACAACACCATGCCGACCCCCATCCCCAGCGCTGAGCCGGGCATGAGGGCCGGGCTCGATGGCGCTCAATATAGGGGGGGGTGGGTGGCGGTGTAAGCAGTTGCTCCCACTTGTTACGCCAGGCTCGCCGGAGTCGCGACTTAGCGCACGAATCAGGTGCTGGAGGCCAGGGCGGGGAAGACCTCGGTCAAGGATTTTCTCTCAGGCAACACGTAGACGATGCCACCGCGGCCGCGGAAATTGGGCCACAGCGTCTGCTCGAAGAAGGCCGGCGGCATATTGATGCAGCCGTAGCTGATGCGGTTGTCGGCTGCGGTTGGCGAGGCCAGCCGCTCGGCGCGGCGTTCGGTGGGGTTGGTCAAGCGCACGCGATGCATAGAGACCGCGGCCTCGTAGTCGATCCAGAGCACTTCTTCGTTGCTGGCATTGCGGCCCGGCTCGGCGACAAAGCGGCCGGCCGGTGTCGTGCGTTCCTGCGGGCGCATCTCGGCGATCGGCTTGTTGCCAATGCCCGTCACGCTGTCGTCGCCGGAGGCATAGCCGAGCAGGACCGGCGTGGTGTCCAGCAGCTTGCCGCCGGGCTGGAACACGAACACCCGGGCATTCTTCTTGTCGAGGATGGCGAAGAAACGGTCGCCGTTGTCGGCGGAGCTGACCACCCAGCGCGCCAGTCGTTGCACCGCGGGGGAGGCGGTGTGGCCGGCGAAATCGAGTTGTCGGGCCAATCGGGTGGCCGGTGCAGGCGCACTGCGAACCTGTGCTGTCACGGGCGCGCTCGGCGCCGTTCGAGAAAGGAATCGCGGCGCCAAGATCAACAGCAAGCCTGCGCTGCCGAGCAGTAGGCCGTACTTCAAGCCCTTGATCGCATCGGCGTCGAACCAGGAACTGCTTGACGCTGCCAGTCGAATGAAAAATCCCCGCGCGGGGGGGAGCCAGCGCGGGGATTTCATAGGACTGCGGCCTGCGCTTAGTTGCGGTCGGCGCGAGGTGCGCGTTCGGCCTGCTCGTTGATGGGCGCGTCGCTGTTGTACTGCGGCGTGGTCGACTGGGGCAGCGCGTTGGCCCGGGTCGTGGTCGGCGTGGCGGTCTGCGCCGGCATGTCATTCTGGGTGACGGGCGGGGTGGTCTGAACTGGCGGCACGGTCGTCGTGTCAGTCACCTGTGGCTGGTTCATGCCGGCCGGCTGTTCCTGGGGCACTTGCTGCAGCTGTTGCTGCGTTTCTGTCACGGGCGGTTGCATGTCATCGCTCGACTGAGCGTAGGCGAAGCCTAGGCCGCTGATCAGACCGGTGGCCGCGAGGGCGGTGATGAGTGATTTGCGTGAGTTCATGTTCTGCTCCTTGGTTTCATGCCCCCGAAGGGGTCAGGTGGGAACCGGAAGATGTACCGGCTGAGTTCACTCTAAGTCGGGGGCCAGGCCCCGCCGGTGGGCCATGGGCGCGGCCTCGTGTAGGACGAGCGCTGTCTCAAATTGCAAGGATGGTTGCCTGATGTTTGCGCGCGCTGCGATCGAGTGCGTCGCTCCAGAAGGTCAGCGCCAGGTGGTGCAGGTGAGGGTGAGGGTGCGCGACACGGTGGAGCTGCTCCAGCCGATCAGCGCCGTCTACGACCGCAACATCCACCTGTCCGCGCGGATCGCCTGCTTCCTGGATGTCCTGGCCACGCGGATCTTCGTGATGGACCGGGCTATTCCCGGCTGACCACCCGGTTGCGCCCCGCGTGCTTGGCCTCGTACAAGGCCTCGTCAGCGCGCGCCAGCAGATCGTCCACCGTCAGGTCATCGGGCCGCAGCAGGGTCAGTCCGAAGCTGGCGCTCAGGCTGAGCGGCGGTTTGCCGGCCTTGCTCACTGCGATCTGCGCCACCCGCTCGCGCAAGCGCTCGACCAATTGCCGGGCCGGCTCCAGCGCCGTCTGCGGCAGGAGGATGGCGAACTCCTCGCCGCCGAAGCGGCCCAGCACGTCCTGCTTGCGCACCAGCTTCGAGCAGGCCTGCACGACCTCGCAGATTGCCTCGTCGCCCGCCGCGTGGCCGAGGCTGTCGTTGATGCGCTTGAAGTGGTCGATGTCCATCATCACCAGGGCCAGCGGCAGCGCATGGCGCTTGGAACGGGCGATCTCCACCTCGGCCTGCTCTATGAAGCTGCGCCGGTTGCTGGCGCCGGTCAGCGAGTCGGTGGTGGCCAGGCGCTGCAGGTCGATCTCTAGCGCCTTGCGGTCGCTGATGTCGACGATGGTGGCCAGGTCGGCCATCTCGCCGTTGTAGAGGACAGGCACGATCGAGACCAGCACCCAGCGCTCGCTGCCGTCGGCGGCCAGCAGGCAGACCTCCTCGCCGTTGAGCAGGCCATTGGCCTGGTACTTGGCGATCAGATGGCTGCGGTCCTGCGGGTTGCGATAGAAGGACTGGGCCGGCTTGCCGACGATCTCGTCGAGGCGGCGGTTGATGGTGCGGCCGGCCGGCTCGTTGGCGTAGATCATCAGGCTGTCGCTGCGCCGGGTCAGCGTCATCGGCACCGGCGCGTTGTCGAGGATGGTGCGCAGGCGCAGCTCGCTGTCGCGGAGTTCCTGCGTGCGCTGCTCGACCCGCTGCTCCAGGCTGGCCGCCAACTCCTGCAGCTCGGCCACCAGGCGGGCGTTATCCACCGCATTGACGACGTTGGCACACAGCAGTTCTAGGAACTCGACCCGTTGCTCGGTGAACACGCCGGTCGCGGCATCGTTCTCCAGGTAGAGCGCGCCGACCGTCTGCCCCTGTTTGACCAGGGCAATCGACAGCGCCGAGCGCGAACCGCGCGCCTTGAAATACGCGTCGCCTGCGGTCTCGATGTCGCTGCCGGCATCGTCGATGAGCTGCGTACGGCCGCTGGCCAGCACGCGACGCAGCAGCCCCAGCGGCAGCTCGGCACCAGCGTCTTCCAGCGCGATGTTCTCCAGTACCCGCGCTGGCTCGGGCGCCGCGCCGGTCAGGCGCGCATCGCCCTGCAAGAGCCAGCGCCGTGTGCTGGCGTGCTGGCCGCTGGCCAGCACGATGGCGGCACGCTGGGCGCCGGCGTTCTCGGCCACTACCTGGAGCAGGCGCTGCAGCAGGCGCGGCAGTTCAGCCTCAGTGGTGATGGCCTGCACCGCCTTCATCAGGCTGCTGACGTCCACCGCATCGCCGCTGCTTGCATACACCGTGGCCGCCAGCGGGGCCGTCGCAGGCAGCGGCAGCAGGCTGTTGGCCAGGCCGATCGCGCCCCATTGCAGGAACAGCAGGCGGGCCTCGGCCAGCGCGGCGTGCGCGGCACCCTGCTGGCCGGGCTGCATGCCCAGATGCCGGCCTAGCAACCAGTGCGCCAGGCCCGCGTCAAGCAAGGTGCCGGTGAGCGGCTGGCGGGCGCTGGCGATGGCCGCATCAAAGTCGTGCAGCGGGTCGCGGCCCTCGGCCCGCGCCATCTCGGCTGCCAGCAAATGGTATTTGGCACTGAAGGTGCCAGGCCCGGCCGCGTTCCAGCGGCCGAGGCGCTGTAGCGCGTCCGCGCATTCCAGCTGGGCCGCGTCGCGGCTCTCGTCGCCATGGGCCGAGCGCAGCGCCGAGATCGCGGTGATGAACACCACCTGCGGCACCACGTGCATGCCGCGCGCCGCCGCGAAGAGCGCCGCCGCGGCGCGACCCTCGTTGACCGCCGCCTCGCTGCGGTCGGCCAGGAAGTGCAACAGCGCGCGCCAGGCATGAAGGAACATCAGGCCGGTCTGGTCCTTGCGCGCGCGATAGACCTCGGCCAGCGCCTGACCGGAGAAGTCCCCGTTCTCCAGCGCCTGGGCAGGCAGCTTTGGCTGCTGCAGCTCGCGCACGGTGGCGAGCAGGGCTGCCTCGTAGTCGGCGGCCACCGGCTGGCGCATGCGGCGCAGGGCCAGCTCGTGTTCGGCCAGGCTCGGCTCCAGGCCCGCCAGCGGCTGGCCGGCCAGCAGAGCGTGGTAGTCGTGGACATAGAGGCCAAGGCCGGCGTGGCGCAGATTGCCGTACTCCAGGCCGTTGCGGTGCGTCTGCATCAGGCCGGGCAGGCTGTGCGGGAGCGGCTCGATCCAGTGGTTCAGGAAGGCATTGAAGGAGAAGCTGGCGTGGGCATAGACCTGCGGCCAGCCCTGTGCCTGCACCTGGCCCATCGACATGCGGCCCAGCTCGTAGGCCAGCCGGTAGTCGCCCAGGAACTCGGCGCACATCAGGCCGAGCACCGAAAAGGCCGACAGTGCCGCCGGCACATGGCCGTGCGCCATCATCAGCCGCACCTGGAACACCGTCAGCAGCGGCAGCAGGCCTGGCCGGGCGATGTAACTGGCGGCCGTCATCTTGGCGCTGATCGAGATCAGCTGCAGGATGGCTTCGTCCTGCATCGCAGGCAGGCCGGCGAGCGCGGGCAGGCCGAAACTCTCCACCTCGCGGCGGGCGGCGGCGATCAGCGCGCCGATCTCCTGCGGCGTGCCGGCCTGCGGCAGCTCGGCGCCCAGCAGGGCCAGCACCTCCAGGCCCAGGTCCAGGGTGCTGGTCAGCTGACCCTGGGCGTAATAGGCCTCGATGCGCACCTCAAGCAGGCGCGCGCGCTCGGTGGTGCTGAGCTGCTTAGCCAGTGCATCGCCCAGCAGCGCTTCCATGCGGGCCGTGCGGCCGGCCAGATAGGCCATGCGCGCGGCGTGCAGATGTGCGGCGAGCAGCGCAGCGGGCTGCAAGTGCAGCGCCATGTCCGCGTAGTCAGCGGCCAGGTCGAAAGCGGCCGCACGCATGGCTTGCTGCGAGGCCTGCGCATTGGCCTCGGCCAGCGCGGCGCGCTCGTCGGCATCGCCGATCAACTCGGCCGCGGCGTTCAGATGGTTGACGACGAGGAAGGGCAGGGCGCTGGGCGAGCGCTGGTCACGCAGCAGGCGGCCGATCCTGAGTCGCAGCGCGGCGTGTTGGCTCTCGTCGATAAGGCGGTAGGCCGCCTCCTGCACCCGGTCGTGCGCAAAGCTGTAGCGAACCTCGCTGCCGGGGGCGTGGTCGGTCTCCAGGTGCGCTGCATAGCGATACAGGCTGCTGCCCGGCACCACAAGCTGCGCCTGCAGCGCCGGCAGCAGATGGCCCGCCACGACAGCAGTTGGCTGCGCCAGTACGGTTGACAGGGTGTCCAGATCAAAGCTGGCACCGAGGAAGGCCGCCACCGTCAAGGTGTGTCGGCTGGCCTCGGGCAGGGGCTGGAACTGCTCGATCATCAGCGCCACCGCGTTGTCGGCCATCTGGGTGCGCGCGATCTGCTCCAGCGACCAATCCCAGGCCTGCGTCAGCGGCGTGAAGAAGATCAGCCGCCGCTGCACCAGGTCCTCGATGAAACGGCGCAGGAAGAAGGGGTTGCCGGCCGTCTTGGCCAGCAACAGGGCCGCCAGCTCGCTCAGCTCGGGCGCCGGGCGCTGCAGGCTGTGGGCCAGCATCTGTTCGATGTGGGCGAGGCTCAGCGGCCCCATCGTCAGCAGGCAACCGCGCGGGCCCAACTCGCGGAATTCGGCCAGGTCCTGGCTGAACGGGTGCTCGGGCGGCACTTCGTTGTCGCGGTAGGCGATGACGATCAGGGTGTGGCGCAGCTCGGCGTCGGCGACCCATTCGCGCAGCAGGCGGCGCGAGGCGCTGTCGGCCCATTGCATGTCATCGAGAAAGAGCGTCTGCGGCTCGCCCTCACAGGCCAGCGCGGTCAGGGTCAGGCGCAGGCTGCGCAGGAAGCGGTTTTCCGACTCCGCCGGACCCAAGGCGGGCGCGCTGTCGCCCGCCTTGGGCAGCAGTGGGCGGAACTCGGGGATGGCCTCGCAGACCACCGCCGCATTGCCACCCAGCGCTTGCTGCAGGCGCTCTCGCCAGAAGGCCTGGCGCTGCGGTTGCAGCGCCAGGATCTGGCCGGCTCGCTGGGCCAGGGTGCTGAGCAGCGCGCCATAGGGCTGGTGCTGGCCGAACTGGTTGAACTTGGCGCTGACGAAGTTGCCGCGCTGCGCCAGCAGGCTGCGGTGGGCGGCCGTGACGAGCGCCGTCTTGCCGATGCCCGAGAAACCGGCGATGGCCACCAGCCGGCTGGCGCCAGTGGCTGCCGCCTCGAAGGCGTCGGCCAGCTGCTGGAGCGGATGCTCGCGGCCATAGAGCCGGCCGCTCAGCTTGAAGCGGCCTAGGGTGTCGCCGCGGCCGGGCACGAAGCCGAGCAGGGCGCGCCCTTGCTGCAGCGACTCTAGGCACAGGGCCAGGTCTTGCTGCAAGCTGGCGTGGCCCTGGTATCGGGCCTCGGGTTCCTTTTGCAGACAGTGCTCGATGATGGCGGCCAACGGCGCGAAGACATCGGCGCGCCGTGCGGTGGCCGGCTGCGGTGTCAGCGCCAGGTGAGCATGCACCGCCTGCGCCGCGTCAACGAAGGCGAACACCGTCTCGCCCGTCAGCGCCTCATAGAGCGTGGCACCGAGGCTGTAGAAGTCGGCGCGGTAGTCCACATCTCGGCTCATCCGGCCGGTCTGCTCCGGTGCCATGGTGGCCAGCGAGCCCTCCAGGAAATCGGCACGCACAAACAGCGGCCGCTCGCTGCCGATCTCGGCGGCGATGCCGAAGTCGGCCAGCACCACTACGGCCGGCTTGCCCGGCTGCAGGCAGTCGCTCGAGAGCAGCACATTGCCGGGATTGATGTCGCGGTGCACCACGCCCTGGCTGTGGACCAGCTGCAGCGCGTCGACTAGCGCGATGGCTATCTCCAGCACCGTGTGAGAGCTCAACACGCCGCTGCGCAAATGGTCGCGCAGTGACAGCACGGTCAGGTCAGGCAGTAGCAGATAGGGCCGGCCGGCATGGCTGGACAGGGCTTGCGGACGCAGGATGTGCGGGTGCTCGAAGCGTCGCCCGATTTCGAACTCGAAGCGGAAGCGGGCCAGGTCCTGCACGCTGGGCACGGCCGGGCGCAGGAACTTGAGCACTGCCTGCTGCCCGTCCGCCGCGATGCCGCGCAGCACCGTCGAGCGGTGGCTGAGGTGGAGGCACTCGGTGATGCGCCATCCTTCTACATGATCGCCGGGTCGGCACCCGGGATCGATCTCACTTTGACGCGCCATGGCGTAAATGTAGCCCGGCCGAAGGTCAGGCCTTGAGCTGCTGCTGGGCCCGGAGTTCCCATCGCGCCGCGTTCGCCGCTATGCTGACCGCATGGAAGGCGCGTTGCCCACGATCGAGACCGAGCTGCAGGCCGACGGCAGTGCCGTCGCCAGGCTGGCCGGCGAGTGGACCCTGCTGCTGCTGCACGGGCGTTTCGAAGAGCTCGGCCAGGCGGTGGCCGGCCTCGCGGTTGACGGCGCCAAGGCCTGGGACCTGCGCGGGCTGCAACGCCTGGACAATGCTGGCGCGTTGGTGCTGTGGCAGGCCTGGGGCCGGCGCCGGCCGGCGCAAATCGAACTGCTGCCCGAGCACGAGGCACTATTTGCGCAGCTGGCCGTGCCTGGCCTGCCGCCTGCCCGCAGGCGCCGTGTGCCGGAAGGCCTGGCCATACTGGAGTCGCAGCTGGGGGGCGCGGCCGATCATCTGCTCGACGCGACCCGGCTGCTCGGCCAATTGGCGCTGGACTGCCTGCAGCTCGTGCGCCAGCCGGGACTGATTGCCTGGCGCGACATCTCTGCCCACATCTACCGCACTGGCGCGCAGGCCCTGGCCATCACGGCCCTGGTCGGCTTCCTGGTCGGCGTGACGCTGTCGTACCTGACCTCGCGCCAGCTGCAAGCCTTTGGGGCCGACATCTTCGTCGTCAACATCCTGGGTCTGAGCGTCTGGCGAGAGCTGGGGCCGCTGTTGGCCGCCATTTTGGTGGCCGGGCGCAGCGGCTCGGCGATGACGGCGCAATTGGGCGTGATGCGTGTGACGCAGGAGCTGGATGCGCTGTCGGTGATGGGCATCTCGCACACGATCCGGCTGGTGCTGCCCAAGATGGTGGCGCTGGCCGTGTCGCTGCCGCTGGTGGTGGTTTGGACCAGCTGCATGATCCTGATCGGCGGCATGGCCGCGGCGCGCTCGACTCTGGGGCTGGACTATGTGCAGTTTCTGCAGGGCCTGCCGGCCGCGGTGCCGACGGCCAATCTCTGGCTGGGCTTGGCCAAGTCGGTGGTGTTCGGGCTGCTGATCGCCTTCACCGCTTGCCATTACGGACTGCGCATCAAGCCCAATAGCGAAAGCCTCGGGGCCGGCACGACCGATGCCGTGGTTGCCTCGATCACCATCGTCATCATCGTCGACGCGATCTTCGCGGTGCTGTTCTCGGATGTGGGGATCTAGATGAGCGAAGAGGCACCGATCATTGAGGTCAGCCATGTCACCACCAAGCTGGGGCGGGTGATCATCCATCGCGATCTGAGTCTTTCGGTGCGGGCCGGCGAGGTGCTGGCCATCATCGGTGGCTCGGGCAGCGGCAAGACCACCTTGCTGCGTCTGATGCTGGGCCTGGAAGTGCCGAGCGCTGGTGAGGTGCGCATCTTCGGCCGCACGCTGGGGGGCTGCGCGATGAGCGATCTGGCTGCGGTGCGCCACCGCTGGGGCGTGCTGTTCCAGCAGGGCGCGTTGTTCTCGGCACTGAGCGTGTTCGACAATGTGGCGCTGCCGCTGCGCGAGCTTAAGACGGTGCCAGAGGCGTTGATCTCCGAGCTGGTGATGCGCAAGCTGGCGCAGGTGGGGCTGGCGCCGGCCGATGCGCTGAAGCGGCCGTCCGAACTGTCCGGCGGCATGATCAAGCGGGTCTCGCTGGCACGCGCCTTGATCATGGACCCGCAACTGCTCTTCCTTGATGAGCCGACCGCGGGCCTGGACCCGGCCAGCGCCAAGCAGTTCGTGCAACTGATCGAGGGCCTTCGCGCCGAGATGAAGCTGACCGTGGTGATGGTGACCCATGATGTCGACACCCTGTTCGCCCTAGTCGACCGCGTGGCGGTGCTGGCCGAGCGGCGCCTGGTGGCAATCGGTTCGCTGGCCGAGGTGGCGGCCCAGCCCCATCCCTTCATCCGCAATTTCTTCCTCGGCCATCTGCCGCGCTGCGCCGAGGAACACATCCGCAGTTACCGTCAGAGCATCGGCGAGGGCCTGAGCCCCACGCCGCTGGCTGCTTGACCCGGGAGACCCATGGAAAACCGCTCACACGCTCTCGCCACCGGGGCCTTCATCCTGCTGCTGGGCCTGGCGCTGGTGGCCGTGATTGCCTGGTTCCAGGGCGATCACAGCGTGCGCGTCGGCTACACCGTGGTGTCGCAGACCGGCGTGCCGGGGCTCAATATCAAGGCGCCGGTCAAGCTGCACGGCGTGCAGGTGGGCAAGGTCGAGTCCATCGGCTTCGATCCGCAGAACCCGCGCCAGATCCTGGTCAGGATCGAGGTCGACAAGAGCGCACCGATGACGACGGCCACCGTGGCCCGGCTGGGCTACCAGGGCATTACCGGCTTGTCTTTCATCGAGCTGGCCGATGCCGATGAGAGCACGGCCGCTGTGCCGCGGGCGGCTGATTCGCGCATCGAACTGCGCCCCTCGCTGCTTGACCAGTTGAGCAGCGCCAGCCCGCGCCTGCTGGCCGGCTTCAGCGAGGCGACCGGCCGGTTCAACAGCCTGCTCAGCGATGCCAACCAGCAGCAGCTGGCCCGAACTCTGCTCAATCTGGGCGATGCCTCCGCGCAGCTGAGTGCGCTGGCGCAGAGCCTGCAACCGGCGGCGCAGCGTGCCGACCGGGTGCTGCAGAACGCCGGTGGCAGCCTGCAAAAGTTCGACAGCCTGGCGTCCGAGGCTACCGTGCTGTCAGCCGAGCTGCGCCAGCGCCTGCAGGCGCTGGACCGCGTCGGCGCGGCGGCTGATCAGTTGCGCACGACGACTCAGCGGCTGGAGCTGGCCCTGGTGGGGGCCGACAAACCGCGCCAGCAGCCGCTGCTGGAGGAGCTGGGCCAGGCGGCACGCAGCATCGACCGGGCCGCTGCCGGCCTGGACGAGCAGCCGCAGAGTCTCGTCTTCGGCCGTGCCGGCCCGCCGCCGGGGCCGGGCGAGGCGGGCTTTGATGCGAATCGAAAAGGACGTTGAAATGGGCCTGCTGATGAGAGCTCCCTTCTGGGCGCTGACCCTGCTCTTAGGCGCCTGCGCGCTGACTCCACAGGCGAGTGCACCGGCCCTGTTCGACCTGGGGCCTGCGCCGACCCTGGCTTCACAGGCGGCGGCCCGGATGCAGCAAGTCGATGTGTCGGCACCGACCTGGCTGGGCGGCACAGGCATCGCCTATCGCCTAACCTACCAGGATGCCTTCCGACGCGAGGTCTACCGCGACAGCCGTTGGGCTGCGCCGCCGGCCGTGCTACTGGCCGAGCGTCTGCGCCAGCGCGCCGCGGCCTCGTCCGGGCCCGGTGCGGTCATCCTGCGTCTGGAGCTGGAGGAGTTCGGCCAGATCTTCGACACCCCGACGCAAAGCAGAGTGCTGCTGCGCGTGCGCGCGTGGTCGGGGGATGCGCCCGCAGTGTTGAAGGTTTTCGAGCTGAACCGACCGGCACCAAGCGCCGATGCCGCGGGCGCGGTGCAGGGGCTGAGCCGGGCCAGTGATGAGTTGATCGATCTGTTGCTGGCCTGGGCGGCGCAGAAATAGATTCAGTGCGCCGTCGCCGCGCTGCCCATGCGGTCGACGCGCCGATGCACAAAGGCCTCGGCCAGGTCGGATTCTGGCTGCAGGCGCTGGCCGATGTAGAGCTCCTGGCGGCGCTCGGCAATCTGAGTGCGCAGGCGGTTGGCCATCACGGCGAGCGGGTCGAGGCCCTTGGTTTCGGCGCGTGTGATGGCTTCCCAGAGCTCATGCACCGGGTGTGTTGTCAACATGACCAGATGGGCCTGGACGACGCGCAGCCGCCCTTGAACTGCCTGTTCGCTGCGGCCCAGCCAGCTGCGCACCGCATCGGCATTGCCGCCGGTGACCTTGACCGGGTCCTCGCCGGTGGCCAGCAGCATCTCGGCGATCAGCTCGCGATCCCCCACGGCATAGGCCTGGTTGATCGTCATCATCTGCTGCTCGCGTTGCTTGCGCTCGCGCTCATTGGGCGCGAGATCGGGATGCAGGCGCATGGCTGCGCGGCGGTAGAGGGTCTTCAGAGGAGGCGGGGCCAGCTCCACCAGGCCACCGGGTGGCTCAGGGGGGAGTGGAGCGCCGGCCGGCAAGAGCGGCAAGCGGGGCAGGTCGGTGGCCTGCGGGGCTTTCGGTGAGCGGGCATTGATGCCGTTGCGGCGCAGCGCCTCGGCCAGGGTGCTGGTGGCGCTGTGCAGCTGCGACTCCAACGAGTCCAGCTCCAGATACAGGAAGCCGAGCGTGTCGGTGTAGCGGTCCACGAAGGGCTGGACTTTTGCGCGCAGGCTGCTGAACGCCAGCTCCTGATCGGCCAGGTAGCGCTGCAGATCGCCCAGGGCGGAGCGTCGTCGCTCCAGATCGTGCCGGGTGATTGCCGTGTTCATCATGGCCACCATTGTGAAGGGTGATGGCGGTTCCCCAACGTAGGAACAGCCCGCGAGCGGGCTGTTTTATCTGGGGCTTTCCCGAGGTCAGGGTTGCGAGGCAGCCGAAGCGGGCATTGATGAGGCTTCAGCGGCAGGCGCAACGATGGCTACAGGTTCCGGCATCTTGCTCTGGCTGACCGCCGGGATCGGCAGCAGCGGCACGATCAGCAGCGCCACGATGTTGATGATCTTGATCAGCGGATTGACGGCCGGGCCGGCGGTGTCCTTGTAGGGATCGCCGACGGTGTCGCCGGTCACAGCCGCCTTGTGGGCATCGGAGCCCTTGCCGCCATGGTGGCCATCCTCGATGTATTTCTTGGCGTTGTCCCAGGCGCCGCCGCCGGTGCACATGGAGATGGCGACGAACAGGCCGGTCACGATGGTGCCCATCAACAGGCCGCCCAAAGCGGCGGCGCCAAGGAAGAGACCCACCACGATGGGCACGATCACCGGCAGCAGGCTGGGAATGACCATCTCCTTGATTGCGGCGCTGGTCAGCATGTCGACCGCGGCGCTGTAGTCGGGTTTGCGCTTGCCGGCCATGATCTCGCCGTCGGCGAACTGGCGGCGCACCTCCACCACCACCGAGCCGGCCGCGCGGCCAACCGCCTCCATCGCCATCGCGCCGAACAGGTAGGGGATCAGGCCGCCGATGAAGAGGCCGACGATCACCTTCGGGTCGCTGAGGTCGAAGCTGATGTGCATGCCACGCGCTTCCAGCGAGTGCGTGTAGTCGGCAAACAGCACCAGGGCGGCCAGTCCGGCGGAGCCGATCGCATAGCCCTTGGTGACGGCCTTGGTGGTGTTGCCCACGGCGTCCAGCGGGTCGGTCACGTCGCGCACGCTCTTGGGCAGCTCGGCCATCTCGGCGATACCGCCGGCGTTGTCGGTGATCGGGCCGTAGGCGTCCAGGGCCACGACGATGCCGGCCATGCTTAGCATGGAGGTGGCGGCGATGGCGATGCCGAACAGGCCGCCCAGTTGGTAGGAGGCAAGGATGGCGGCGCAGACGAACAGCACCGGCCAGGCGGTGGAGCGCATCGACACGCCCAGGCCGGCAATGATGTTGGTGCCGTGCCCGGTGGTCGAGGCCTGGGCGATGTGCTTGACTGGCGCGTACTGCGTACCGGTGTAGAACTCTGTGATCCAGACCAGTGCCGCGGTCAGCACCAGGCCAACGGCGCAGGTGCCGAACAGGGCCATGGCCGAGACCGTGCCGCCCGAGACCAGGGTCAGGCCTTGCGGGAACATCACCGTGGTGATGCCGTAGAAGGCGATCAGCGACAGCACGCCGGCCACCGCCAGACCCTTGTAGAGCGCCGGCATCACGTTCTTCATGCCTGGCGAGGCCTTGACGAACATGCAGCCGATGATCGAGCACATGATGGACACGCCGCCCAAGACCAACGGGTAGATCACCGCGCTGATCGTGCTGGCGCCCGCGACCATCAGCGCGCCCAGGGCCATGGTGGCGATCAGGGTCACGGCATAGGTTTCGAACAGGTCGGCCGCCATGCCGGCGCAGTCGCCGACGTTGTCGCCCACGTTGTCGGCGATCACTGCCGGGTTGCGCGGGTCATCCTCGGGGATGCCTGCCTCCACCTTGCCCACCAGGTCGGCGCCCACATCGGCGCCCTTGGTGAAGATGCCGCCGCCCAGGCGCGCGAAGATCGAGATCAGCGAGGAGCCGAAGGCAAAGCCCAGCAAGGGCTTCAGGGTGGCCGGGTCGACCTTGGTGCCGCCGCTCAGGTACCAGAAGAAAAGGCCCACGCCCAGCAGGCCCAGACCCACGACCAGCATGCCGGTGATGGCGCCTCCTTTGAAGGCCACGTCCAGGGCCGGGCCGATGCCCTTGGTGGCCGCTTGGGCGGTTCTCACGTTGGCCTTCACCGACACATTCATGCCGATGAAGCCGCAGGCGCCCGACAAAAAAGCGCCGATGACGAAGCCAACGGCCGAAGTCTTGTCCAGAAATACCGCGATGAGGATGGCCAGTACGATTCCGACGACGGCAATCGTCTTGTACTGGCGGGCCAGATAAGCGGCGGCCCCTTGTTGAATGGCGGAGGAAATCTCCTGCATGCGGGCATTGCCCGGGTCCTGGCTCAAGATCCAGCTTCTTTGGATGAAGCCGTACAAGACTGCGGCGAGACCGCAGGCCAGCGAGAAATACAGCGCCTCTTCCGTCGACATGGGCATGTCTCCTTTGTTGTATTTGCCGTTTTGGGGCGCGCCCGGCTTCAGCATCGAGGCCAAAGTCCAGGAGCTGGAGAAATGCTAAGTTAAGGCGTCGGGTCACGGGGTGGGGCCACGTGGGTGTTTACCAGTGGATGCGGGTAAACGATGTTTGCAGCGAAGCGGTGTCAGTTCGCGGCAAGGCCAGCCGCTAGAATCCGGGTTTCCCCCTGCGCTAGAAAACCATTCCATGAGCCTGCACAACGTCAAGCCCGGCGCCAAGGCGCCTGAAGAGTTCAACGTCGTCATCGAGATCCCGATGAACGCCGACCCGATCAAGTATGAAGTCGACAAGGAAAGCGGCGCATTGTTCGTCGACCGCTTCATGACGACGGCGATGCACTATCCGTGCAACTACGGTTACATCCCGCAGACGCTGTCCGATGACGGCGACCCGGTTGACGTGCTGGTGATCACGCCCTTCGCGCTGACGCCCGGCGTGGTCGTGACCTGCCGCGCCATCGGCGTGCTGAAGATGGACGATGAAGCCGGCGGCGACGCCAAGCTGCTGGCCGTGCCCACATCGAAGATCCTGCCGATGTACGACCACTGGCAAAAGCCGGAGGACGTCAACAAGATGCGCCTCAACGCCATCCAGCATTTCTTTGAGCACTACAAGGATCTGGAGCCCGGCAAGTGGGTCAAGGTCCAGGGCTGGGAAGGCCCGGAGTCCGCCAAGGCCGAAATCGTGGCCAGCATGGCGGCCTACCAGGCGGCGCTGAAGGAGTAATCGTCAGCCCGCACAGCGATGTGAACGAAGGCGCCCTCGGGCGCTTTTTTTGTGCGCCCAGCATGAACTGACCCCCCGTAAGTTGATCACAGCGAACGAAGCGAGACGCAACTGCAGGAGGGTGGCCAAGGTCTTGTTTGTCATTCACACCATTCGTTTCGTCAGGCCTGATGGCGGCGGCATCTCACCTGAGGGGGTCGCTTGGGAATTAGCTAGGTGTTAGCTAGAATCGTAAGATGGAAACAAAAGTCATCGGCATGCATGAGGCCAAGAGCACCTTGTCCCAACTCGTGCAGCGCGCTGCGGCCGGCGAGACCATCTACATCGGCCCGCGTGGCCAAGCGCAGGTCAAGATGGTGGCCGTCAGCGAGGCGTCGAAGCAGCCTCGCGTTCTGGGCCGCATGAAGGGCCGGATCAAAGTTCACGGAGACTTCGACGCCCCGCTACCTAACGATGTTCTGGATCAGTTCGAGGGCGGTCTGTGAGATTGCTGCTCGACACACACATCATCATCTGGGCCATGGAGGCGGACCCGCGTGTCAGATCCATCTCCGAACGATTGACCGACCCCGACAACGAGATTTATTTCAGCGTTGCCTCGCTTTGGGAAATGGCGATCAAAGTCGGCACTGGCAAGCTGGAGGTCGATGTGGCGGCGTTCCGAGCCGAGTCCCTGGCAACCGGGTTCCTCGAGTTGCCGGTGCTGGGGCGGCACATCGAAGCGCTGGGCGGTATGCCGCATCATCACCGCGATCCGTTCGACCGCCTGCTGGTGGCCCAGGCGGCCGCCGAACCGATGCGCCTCATCACGGCCGATGCGGCGGTGGCCATGTACGGCAATCACATCGAGCTGATCTAAGACGTAGGAAAAACCATGGACGCGCTTCAATGCTGGGCTGGAAGGCGTACTTCGGACTGGCGTAAACACCCCAAGTGTGGCGAAAGCTGGATAAATAGGCGCGTCACCGACTACGGGCGATCCAGCTCAAACATTGGAAGCGGCCACGGACGATCTGCCGGGAACTCAAAGCACTTGGTGCTTATGAAGATGCTGCCGAACGTGTGGCGCTGGATAGCTGCCGTTGGTGGCTCAACAGCGCCAAATTGCTCAACAGTGTGCTGACCGTTGATTGCTTCGACCGGATGGGAATACCCCGGCTGTCCTGACCTCAAACTCTCGAACCCCCCCGGCGCGGACCCGCATGCCGGGTGGTGTGGCAGGGACGCCTCCTGAGAGGAGGCCCTCTATGCCCTTATGCCTTGAAGGGCTGGTGCTCTTCCAGTTCGTTCACATAGCCGCGCATGGCCTGACCCTCGCGTGCGAGGAAGTCGCCGACGGCGTCGCGGAAGTCGGGGTGCGCCAGCCAGTGGCTGGAGTGGGTGGGCACCGGCATCAGCCCGCGTGCCATCTTGTGCTCGCCCTGGGCGCCGCCCTCGAAGCGGCGGTAGCCGTTGGCGATGCACCAGGCCAGCGGCTGGTAGTAGCAGGCATCGAAGTGCAGGCAGGAAATGGGTTCCAGCGCGCCCCAGTAGCGGCCGTAGGCATGACCCAGCGCTGGGTCCAGCGCGATCAGCGAGGCAGCCACTCTCTCATCGCCACGCTTGGCAATGAAGAGCAACCAGTTCTCCGCCATAGTCCCGGCCAACTGCTGGAAGAACTCGCGCGTCAAATAGGGCGTGCTGTGGTGGGCGCGGTAGGTCAGGGTGTAGCAGCGGTAGAAAAAATCCCATTCCTCGGGTGTGATTTGCGTGCCTTGGTGAGCCTCGAACACGACCCCGGCGTCGCGCACCCGGCGCTGCTCCTGCTGGATCTTCTTGCGCTTCTCGCGCTGCATCGAAGCCAGGAAGTCCTCGAAGCTGACCCAGCCCTGCTGGGTCCAGTGGAACTGCACGCCGCCGCGCGCCATCCAGCCTTGCTGGCCGGCTGCCGCGTGGTCCGAATCATCGCCGAACAACAGGTGGGCCGAAGACAGGCCCTGCTGCTCGGCAAAGGCCTGCAGGCCCCGCATCAGCAGGGTCCGCGCGGCCTCGTCGCGCGCCAGCAGCCGGCTACCCGGCACGGGAGTGAAGGGCACGGCCACCAGCAGCTTGGGGTAGTAGGCAGGGCCGTGGCGGCGATAGGCATCGGCCCAGGCCCAGTCGAAGACGTATTCGCCATAGGAATGGGTCTTCAGGTAGGCCGGGCAGGCGGCGATCAGGGCGTCGTCCTCCCAGGCACTGAGGAAGACAGCCTGCCAGCCGGCCTCGACCACCGCCGAGCCGGATTCGTGCAGGGCCAGCAGGTACTCGTGGCGCATGAACGGCGTCGGCTGCGCCGAGCGCGCCAGCAAGGCGTTCCATTCGTCGCGGGGGAGGGCGGCAGGGCTTTCGTCAATACGCAGTTGGGACATGGGCGTGCATTTTGATGGCAGGATGCGATCCATGCATTTCGACAATCTATACACCCACGATTTCGCACGCATTGCCGTCGGCATCCCGCAGTGCCGTGTCGCCGATACGGCCTACAACGCCGAGCAGACGATTGCGCTGCTGAACGAGGCGGCTGCCGCGGGCGCCGCGCTGGTCGCATTCCCGGAGCTGGGCTTGTCGGCCTACAGCTGCGATGACCTGTTCCACCAGCGCGCGCTGCTGGACGGCTGCGAAGCCGCGCTGGCCGCGGTGCTGAAGGCGTCCGAATTGCTGCCGACGCTGGCCATCGTCGGCATGCCGCTGCGGGTCGAGCAGCGCCTGTTCAACTGTGCCGTCGTGCTGCAACGCTGCCGGCTGCTGGGTGTGGTGCCCAAGACCTATCTGCCCAACTACGGTGAGTTCTATGAGGCGCGCCAGTTCAACGCGGCCGAGGATGCTTCAGTGAGCGAGGTCACGTTGCTGGGCCAGCGCATTCCCTTCGGCTCTGCCCAAGTCTTCGCCGCGGCCGATCTGCCGCTGCTGCGCGTGCATGTGGAGATCTGCGAAGACGTCTGGACGCCGATCCCGCCGTCTTCGTTTGCCGCCCTAGCCGGTGCCACGGTGCTGGTCAATCTGTCGGCGTCCAATGTGACTGTAGGCAAGGCCAACTACCGCCGCCAGCTGGTGGCGCAGCAGTCGGCGCGCTGCCTGGCGGCCTATGTTTACTCCTCGGCCGGGGCCGGCGAGTCGACCACCGACATGGCCTGGGATGGCCAGGCACTGATTTGTGAGAACGGCGAAGGCCTGGCCGAGAGCGAGCGCTTCCAGCGCCGCTCGCAGCTGATCACCGCCGACGTGGACCTGGAAAGGTTGGCTCGCGAGCGCATGCGGCAGACCAGCTTTGGCCAATCGGTGCGCATTCATGCCGAGGCCGTCAAGTCGCATCGGCTGGCTGAGTTCACCTTGGGGCTGTTGCATGACAAGCCGCTGGTCCTGCAACGCGCGGTCGAGCGCTTCCCGTACGTGCCCGCCGAGCGCAGCCGCCGCGACGAGCGCTGCCACGAGGTCTACAGCATCCAGGTGCAGGCGCTGGTCCAGCGGCTTTCGTCCAGCGGCATCAGCAAGCTGGTGCTGGGCGTGTCAGGCGGGCTGGACTCGACGCACGCCCTGCTGGTCGCTGCGCGGGCGATGGACCAGATGGGCCTGCCGCGCACGAACATCCTGGGCTACACCATGCCCGGCTACGCCACCGGCGAGCGCACGCGTGATCAGGCCCTGCGTTTGATGGAGAGAATCGGCTGCGCGGCGCGAGAGATCGATATCCGTCCCAGCTGCGAGCAGATGCTCAAGGACCTGGGTCACCCCTTTGTCGACGGCCATCCGCAGTACGACATCACCTTCGAGAACGTGCAGGCCGGCGAGCGCACCAGCCATTTGTTCCGTCTGGCCAACTTCCATCACGCGCTGGTGCTGGGCACCGGCGACCTCAGCGAGTTGGCCCTGGGCTGGTGCACCTATGGCGTGGGCGATCACATGTCGCACTACAACGTCAACGCCAGCGTGCCGAAGACCCTGATCAAGCACCTGGTGCGCTGGGTTGCGGAGACGCGGCAGCTCGGCGATGGCGACACCCAGGTCCTGCTGGACATCCTCGATACCGAGATCAGCCCCGAGCTGGTACCTGCCGGAGAGGGTCAGGTCTTGCAAAGCACTGAAAGCACGATCGGTCCCTACGAGCTGCAGGACTTCCACCTCTTCTACACGCTGCGCCATGGCTACGCGCCAGCCAAGATCGCCTTCCTGGCGCGGCATGCCTGGGGTTCGCTTGAGCGTGGCGCCTGGCCGGACGAGGCCCATGTGCAGCGCAACGAGTACCCGCTGGCCGAGATCAAGCGGGTGCTGCGCATCTTCGTGCAGCGATTCTTCAAGGGCAGCCAGTTCAAGCGCTCCTGCGTCCCCAATGGCCCGAAGGTCGGCAGTGGCGGCTCTCTGTCGCCACGCGGCGACTGGCGTGCGCCCAGCGATTCGGAGTCGGCCATCTGGTTGGCTGATCTGGAACGAATCCCGGATTGATCTTCCGTGCTTAAATCACGCCAAGAACAATCTTTCGGAGCTCCCCCCATGAAGCAGATCACCGCCATCATCAAGCCCTTCAAGCTCGACGAGGTCCGCGAATCGCTGGCCGAGGTCGGCGCCTCCGGCCTGACCGTCACCGAGGTCAAGGGCTTCGGCCGCCAGAAGGGCCACACCGAGCTCTACCGCGGCGCCGAATACGTCGTCGACTTCCTGCCTAAGGTCAAGGTCGAGGTTGTGGTGAAGGACGAGGACGTCGATCGCTGCATCGACGCCATCCTAAAGGCCGCCAAGACCGGCAAGATCGGCGACGGCAAGATCTTCGTCACCGCGGTTGAGCAGGTGGTGCGCATCCGCACCGGCGAGACCGATGAGGAAGCGGTCTGATCAGAAACTGATCGTGTAGCGCTGGCCCTTGAACGAAAGGACAGCGCCGCGCAGCTGAATCTGCTCTAGCACCAGCTGAGGTGTGACCTGGTCGCCCTCGTGGAAGACCTGGCCGTTGAGAATCAGCATGCGCTGGGCTGGCAGTTCCGAGTACATCGCGCCGCCAGGCACCAGGGCCGGCAGTTCGCGCCGCAGCGCCTCCGGCAATTCACTCAGTTTGGGCACGGCCGCCGCGGCAGTCTTGGCTTCGGCTGGACGTGGCGGCGGCGTGGCCAGCACCGGGGCGGGCACGGCCAAAGCGGGCGTGGGGCTGGTCTTGACCGGTGCTTGAAGCACCGGTGCTGGCACGGGCACAGGCACGGGCGCGGGCGCGGGCTGTTCGCGATGGAGCCAGAACCAAGCTGCCGAGATCAGCAAGACCAGTGTGGCTATGGCTCCGCCCCACAGCCATGCGGGCGAGCGCCTTGACGCGTCCCGCGGATCACCGAGCCCGGCGAGGGCCACGCCCGCAGGCTGACCGTGCAGTGTGGGCACGCTGCCGCGCTCGCGTTCGGCATCGGCCCGGCGCAGGGCATCGAGTATCAAAGACATGGCGGCGCTCTCATTGGCCAGCGGCCTTGGCTGTGGCTTGCAGGCGCGGTTCGGCCAGGCCCACCGCCCGGTTCAGCTGCATCAGTGTGATGGGCCCGGCCCGGCCGTCGCTGGCCAGGCCCTGGCTGCGCTGGAAGGCCTGGATCTTGGTCGTGAGATCCCCGGTCGCTCCGGCGGGTTGGTCCAGGGCCTTGTCCAGCTGCGTCTCCAGCCAGTCTGGCGCCGTGGGCGGGTAGCCGGGCGGTGCCCGCCAAAGCGTGGCGAACTCGCCGCGCCATTGCCTGGCCAGCGTCGGCAGGCTGACCGTTTGCAGCACCCCGCCGGCGCGCACGGTGGCATGCCGCTCGTCCAGGCTCAGCAAGGTCACGTAGACGGGTGCGCCCTCGGCGTCCTGCAGGCTCAGGATGCTGGGCCGGCCCAGCAGGCGCAGCTGCGCCAGGCCACCCTGGCTGCTCCTGAAGCATTCGAGCTGATGCTGCTGCTTGAATGCCTCGCAGGGCGAATCGGTTGTGGGCAGATCGATCTGCCAGACCGCGGCCAGGTCGCGCCAGGCCTGGGCTGGGTCACGCTCGGCTGCACTGATGCTGCTGGCGATCGGCTCTGTTGCTGCTGTTGACGATGAGGCGACGGCTTGTGGCGCGCTGGCGGCGACCGGCGCGATGACTGTCGGCGGGGCCACATCACGGCCGCGCCATGCCAGCGCCAGCAAGGCTGCCAGCACCAGTGCGACGCCCAAGCCCCATGCCCAGGCCAAAGACCGCGGCTGATAGCCGTCGCCGAACACTTCCGCCGCCGCCTGCACCAGCATGGCGCCGTCGACCCGCGGCTGGCCGCGGGCATAGGCGCCCAGCAGGGCGCGATCGCAGAGGAGGTTGATGCGCCGCGGCACGCCGCGCGACAGTCGGTGGATGCGCCGCAAAGCGTCGGCCTCAAAAGGCAGTGGTCCGCCCAGTCCCGCCACGCCGAGCCGGTGGCGCACGTACTGCGCGACCTCGGGCTCCGATAGGGCTTGCAGATGAAAGCGGGCCACCACCCGCTGGGCCAGTTGCTCCAGCTCCGGCCGGGCCAGCATCGTGCGCAGCTCGGGTTGGCCGATCAGGATGATCTGCAGCAGCTTGCGCTCGTCCGTCTCCAGGTTGGTCAGCAGGCGCAACTGCTCCAGCACCTCGGCCGAGAGCTGCTGGGCCTCGTCGATGATGAGCACATTGTTGCGGCCCTGCGCATGGCTGCGCAGCAGGAAGTCATTCAGCGGATCGAGGCACTGCTTGACCGTTTCGCCACCCGCGTCCGCGTGCGGCATCGTCGCGATGCCGTACTCCTCGCAGATCGTGCGCAGCAGTTCGTTGACCGTCAGCTTGGGGTTGAATATGTAGGCCACATTGCAGCCGGCTGGGATCTGCTCCAGGAAGCAGCGGCAGACGGTGGTCTTGCCGGCACCGATTTCGCCGGTCAGGAGCACGAAGCCGCCGTCGCCCTGCACGCCGTACAGCAGATGGGCCAGCGCGTCGCGGTGGCGCTCGCTCATGAAGAGGTAGCGCGGGTCCGGTGCGATCGAGAAGGGCTGCTGGCTCAGGCCGAAGAATTTGGCGTACATGCCGGCCCGCGAGGTTCAGCCCAGCAGCCGCTGCCACAGCGCCGCAGCCCAGATGCCGGTGCACAAGAGCAGCGACAGCAGCACGGCGGCGCTGGCCAGATCCTTGGCCCGCTTGGACAGGTCGTGCAGCTCAAAGGACACCCGGTCGATCGCCGCCTCAATGCCCGAGTTGAGCAGTTCGACGATCAACACCAGCATCAGCGAGCCCAGCAGCAGCGCCACCTGCACCCAACCTTGGCCGAGCCAGAAGGCCAGCGGCGTTGCCACGACCAGCAGCCAGACCTCCTGCCGGAAGGCACTCTCGCCGACATAGGCGGCGCGCAGGCCGGCCAGCGAATAGCCGGTGGCGCGGCGGATGCGGTCCAGGCCGGTCCGACCCTTGTAGGGGTTGCTGCTCATCGGCGTTTCACGGGTAGCTGCGTGACCAACCGGGTCCTGCCGATCACATCGTGCAGGAACTGCCGCCCCGGCAGGGCCAGCGCCAGCAGCGCATAGCCCAGCAGGCTCAGCAGCACGACCACGCTGATCGCGCCGAAGCCGATCTCGTGCCGACGCATCTGCAGCGCGGCGATGACCGGCAGCACCCACCAGGCCAGGCTCAGCAGCAGGCGCAGCAGCGCCGCACCCCAGGTCAGCGCCGAGCCATCCACTCGTACGACGCGGATGTGCCAGGTCTTCATCGGTAGCGTCTGCCCGCTGCGGGTCCAGAAGTAGATGAAGTAGGCGCTGAAGCTCAAGGCCAGGGCGAGCATCAGCCCGCCGCGGTGTTCCAGCGCATGGCGCTGCTGCACCAGGGGCGAATAGACCAGGCCAGTCACCATCGCAACGGCAAAGAGCAGGATGCCTTCGTAGACAAAGGAGGCCAGCCGCCGGGCCAGCCCGGGCGCCGCGGCGGCGTCGGGTTCAATCATGGTTCAACGGGGCTCTGGGGGCGCGGCCTGTGGTCGGCGCTTGGGCAAAAGGGTTTTGCTGTCCACCAGATCGGGGTTGGCCAGCACCTTGGTCTGGCCGGCCAACTGGTGGCTGGGCGGGGTCTTGGCCTGGGTGATCAGCACCGTGGTGGCACCCGGCTTGGCCTGCAGCACGCTGGGCGCCACCGGCTTCATTGCCAGGTGCTTGAGCGTTGCGGGGACGCGATTGGACTTGGCCTGTGCCTCATCGGCTGAGGCGCTGCGCGGCTTGGCGGCCTGCAAGGCCTGTTTCTTGGCCGCTTTGTCCGCCAGCTCCTGGCGCTGCTCGGGCGTCAAGGCCTGATAGGCATCCCACTTGGCCTGGCGGTCGCCGCTCGTGAGCTGCTGCGCCACCTGAAAGCCGACCCGTGCTTGCTGGCGCTCCGCCGGGCTCAGGCGTGACCAAGCGCGCATCCGTTCATGCAGGCGCTTCTGCTCGCCGGCGGGCAGGGTGAAAAAGCGCGGCACCATTTCCAGCCATTTGCTGCGCTGGGTCGCGTCGATCTTGTCCCAGTCGCGCTCCAGCGGCCCCAGCGCCACCTTCTGGCTCAGGCCCAGATCGCGCCAGAGCGGCGGCGGCAGCAGGGTGGTCGGTGTTGCCAGCGGTGCAATCGGCGACAAGGGCGAAGGCGCGCTGGCCGAGGCCTCCGGCGTGGCAGGCACGTCGGACTGGGCAAAGGCCGAAGCCGACAGGAGCGCGAGGACCAGAAGGGCAAGGGAAGGGAGGCCGGGAATGCGCGGGAAACCAGTCATGCGCGTCCCGTCATTCCTGCTCATCGCTGAGGTATTCCGAGAAGCCCGGGTCGCCATAGGCAGCCGGCGGCAGCTTGTCGGACAGCAGGGCGGTGTCGACTTCGGCCGCAGCCAGGATCTGCTCGTACCACTGGCCGTGCTGGATCAGCAGCAGGCCGGCTACCAGCAGACACAGCGGCACGAAGGACGCGAACTTGAACCAGCGCGAGGGGCCTCCGCCCAGACCACCCAGTGCCAGGGCACCGCCCGAGCGCACCACCTGGGTGCTCTTGGCGGTCTCGGCGGTGGCGGCGCGGGCCGTGCGGGCTTTCAGCAGAGCCTGTTCGCGGGCGAAGCGCAGGCGCTCCGACACCTCGTGGGGCAGGCTTTCGCTCTGCTCCGACAAGCCGGCAGCCACACGCAGGCCGAAACGCGTGATGCGTGCGTCCAGCTCTTGTCCAAATTGCGAATGCTGCTGCTTGTTCATAGTGTGATCCCCTTGGCTTTGAGCGATTTCGCCAGCGAGTGAACGGCCCGGGAGCAGTGCGTCTTGACACTGCCTTCCGAGCAAACCATCACTGCGGCCGTTTCCGCGACATCCAGCTCTTCCCAGTAACGCAGTAGGAAGGCTTCCCGTTGACGTGCCGGCAACAATGAAACTTCATGTTCTATCGCCTGCAAGATCTGCACCCGCGACACCTCGTCCGCCGCGCTCAAGGCGCCGAGCGCGCCGTCCTGCGATTCCAGCATCGCCAGCAGGTCGAAATCGCCGTCCGGATCGCTGGATTCGAAGTCCGACATGTTCGACATGACGGCATTGCGAACCTTCTTGCGCCTGAACCAGTCCATCGTCGCGTTCGACAGGATGCGCTGGAACAACAGCGGCAACTCCGCGGCGGGGCGGTCAAAGTACTTTTCGGCCAGCTTGATCATGGCGTCCTGAACGATGTCCAGGGCGCCGTCATCGTCACGCACCAGGTAAGCGGTGCGTTTGAAGGCGCGCTTGTCAGCGCTGCGAAGAAAGTCGTTGAGTTCTTTGTCGGTGGCCAAGGAGGAGACGGGAGGGCCCGGTACTGGCGAGTTGGCAACAATTATCGCATTGCGGAAGGCTCCGGCCGGACTGGTTCCGGACTCCGTGCATAATGCTGCTTCGCACAAGAGCTGAATTTGGTCTTTAGCTGGCCGCCCGACCAGGGTGTCAGTTGTTTGATTTCACAGGCTCCGCATCCGCCTCACGAGGGCGCGAGAAGGAGCACCGATGGTTTTTCGTTAGAGAAATTCACAGAGGTTCTATATGGACATGACTCACGCGGACGCCAAGCGCGCCGCCGCGGCACAGCCGCAAACCCCCCCCGCCCAGATCACGGACCTCAACGGTTCCGAAGTCCTCGTTCGCTGCCTGCAGGCCGAAGGTGTTCAATACCTTTGGGGTTATCCCGGCGGCGCAGTGCTGTACATCTACGACGCGCTGTACAAGCAGGAAACCATTCAGCATGTGCTGGTGCGCCACGAGCAGGCCGCCGTCCACGCCGCCGATGGCTACGCCCGCGCCACCGGCGATGTCGGCGTGGCCCTTGTGACCTCCGGCCCCGGCGTGACGAACGCGATCACCGGCATCGCCACGGCGTACATGGACTCGATCCCGATGGTGATCGTGACCGGCCAGGTGCCCACGCCCGCCATTGGCCTGGATGCCTTCCAAGAATGCGACACCGTGGGCATCACCCGCCCCATCGTCAAGCACAACTTCCTGGTGAAGGATGTGCGCGATCTGGCGATGACGATGAAGAAGGCCTTCCACATCGCCCGCACCGGCCGCCCCGG
>Ga0187843_10000257_pt1 | contig 41452 bp, 39 predicted proteins | sample SpaLakP09_SKY_43_FD_134516 | JGI IMG/M metagenome (GOLD analysis project Ga0187843, IMG submission 134516) | Oligotrophic lake water microbial communities from Sparkling Lake, Wisconsin, USA - SP09_SKY_43 | ecosystem: Environmental > Aquatic > Freshwater > Lake | place: USA: Sparkling Lake... | reverse complement strand
TCAGTGATGAGGTGTACGAGCACATGGTGTTCGACGGCGCGGCCCATCAAAGTGTGGCGCGCTTTCCCGAGTTGGCGGCACGCAGCCTGATCGTGTCGAGCTTCGGCAAGACCTTCCACGTCAAGGGTGACTTTATGGCATGGACATTCCAAGCGTTAGATTCCAACGTATGGACATTAGGGCCATATCCATTTGTTCAATAAGGGGGGGCCGGCTTCAATTCACTGACTTTGGCCTAGCCAATTTGCAGGGTTTGCCCCGTCATCGATCGATTGGCTCAGCGAGTTCTGCAATACCCCACCGGCCGAAGCTGACAGGCTGCCGGTCGCGGCCTGAGTTCGGAAATGCTCGCAGAGGCGCATTTGCCAGGTCGGCTTCTGGCGTTATGCGTCGTCAACGCGCCCTTGTTGCGCACTGCAGGCGCGCTCATCCATGAAATCCCAAGAGTTGCGGGCGAGCCATCCTCAAATTGCTCAGCACGAACAGCATCGTCAGCCGCGCCGTGTACTTGGCCAGCCCGCGGTAGCGCACCTTGGCATAGCTGAACTGCTGATTGACGACGCAGAACGGATGCTCGACCTTAGCTCGGATGCTGGCCTTGAGCTTCTCGCCTTCTCCATCAGCTGATGCAGTTGGCGCTCAGGATTGAGCGCGCAGCGCTTGCCAGAGCGCAACACCACGTCCCGGCGCACTTTGCTGTTCTTTAACTCCTAGCGCTTGAACACACCCTGGTAGCCGGCATCGATCCAGGCATCAGCCTCTTCACCATGCAGCAAGTTCGCCGCCTGGATCATGTCGTTGACGTTGGCCGCCGAGCCCACTACGGTGTGCAACAGGCCCCACTCGGCATCCTCGACGATGTGTGCCTTCATGCCGAAGTGCCATTGGTTGCCCCTCTTGGTCCGGTGCATCTCGGGGTCGCGCTAGCTCTTGCTGTTTTTGGTCGAAGGCGGTGCGGCAATGACCGCGACATTCACCACCGTGCCAGTCTTGAGCATCAGACATCGCTGGGCTAGCGCGGCGTTGATTGCGGCCAGCACCTTGGGCGCCAACTCATACTTATCCAGCAGGTGCCGGAAGCGCAGGAAGGCGTATCAACGGGCATACGGGCTGCACCATCCAGGCAAACGGAGCGCCGATACAGCGGCTGCGCGTGCAGTTCCACTTACTTCGCCGGATCACTCAAGTTCCACCACAGCTGCAAGCAGTGGATGCGCAACATCATCTCAATGGCAAATAGCGGCCGCCAGCCCACGGCCTGGTGCGCGCACGCACGTGCGACTGAATCAGCGCGACCAACTCTGGCCAGGGCACGACCTGGTTCATCTCTTCGAGGAAGACTGCCTTGCGAGTGTTTTTGGGCAACGGTTCAAGGCCAAACGCAACCTGACCCAGCGCCGTATCGTTCCCTGCGATCAAGTCTGGCAAAAGTCGGATTGACCTCGGGTTTTGCAGACCTTTCTTAGACTAGACTATTTGGACATATCAGAAGATGTTCGAATGTCAATCAAAAAAGTTGTTCAGTTCGCATTCTCTACCTTTGACTTGGCAAAGCTGCCATTTGTGCCTTGCAGCCAATCAATTGGATCAACATCTCTCCGCTGCAGTCGCCGCTTGAGTTTTGCAAGTACCCGATGAGCCATGGCGACACTTGAATTCATCGAGTACATCCCGCAGCGCCTCGCATTCAGCGCCACCGAGAAACCCACCTGGATCGCAGAACCTGCACAAAAAAGAATTCGATCTCTGCCCATGATCTATTGGGCGGACGGCTCGCCATGGAACGAAGCCAATCACTGGGCGCATGAGCGAGCCACTGGTGGCGACATCAAACTCAAGACGATTCAGGACCAAATGAGGCATCTGCACAAGTTCGCAGAGTGGCTAGAGCATAAAGACGCCCCTGATTGGCGACACTTTCCGATGAATCGCGCTGATCGTGTTCTAGTGAAGTGGCGCGGTTACTTAATCAACTGCCGAGACGTGCTGGGAATACTCGCTCCATCGACGACAACGGCAAGGATGAATGCATGCATTAATTTTTACAGACATTGCACCGCATTCGGCTTTATCTCGCAAGACACACCGAAATGGAAGGTCATCCCAGTCGTTGTCCGCTATCACGATACGGCGGGTTTTAAGAGAACGCTAGCGCGCCTCACTACCGATATTTCAATCAAAACTCGCGTCGCAAGTAAGTCAACGGTAGAAGAAGGCTTACTTCCAATTACCGGCGTGCACATGCAGCAGCTGTTGAAATTTGCGTCCCTTGGCGCCAGCCAAGAGTTGCAGCTCATGCTGAAACTAGGTTTCTTCACGGGCGCTCGGCTTCAGACTATTTGCGATCTAAAAATTGAAAATATTGAACGCGCGGTGCCAGACCCGGATGAGGAAGGCCTTTGGTGCATAGCGGTTGGGCCTGGCTCGCGACCATTTGTCGAAACCAAGTTCGGTGTAGCAGGGACGCTGCGACTACCAGAGGCCCTGCTCCTAGAACTAAAATCCTATGCATACAGTGTACGGAGGATGAAGCGCCAGGCACGAGCTTCCAAAAATTTCAAAGAATTGCTGTTACTCACGACACAGGGGAATCCCTACGAAAGGCGGGACGATGGCAAGCGTAGTTCCGCCGTGAACAGCGAGATGGTCAGTTTGCGGCGGAATGCAGTTAAGTCCGGTCTGAAATTCATGGCTAATTTTCGATTTCACCAGACGCGCGCCACCTACGGCACCTTGCTGATGAAGACACTTTTAACCTTGGGAAACCTGCAGGCAGCGCTGGAATTTGTGCGCAAAGCGATGTTTCACAAGGATGTATCCACCACGATGACCTATGTGAAATTTATCGAGCAGACCAAAGGCAAGGCAGAGGTGGCCAACGCTTACACGCAAGCATTTTTTCAGCTGGCCCAAAGTACCATTGTTAAGGATGAATGACCTCGAGATACCGACGCTGACGTTCAATGGTGTTCCTTACGGCGACAAGGAGACGCCCTGGACTTTGTTGCCGCTGCTTTACAAAGGTGGGGCAGCCATACGAGCTAACTTGGTAGGGGCGAAGATCACAACAGGTGAGTTGGGAGCAGCGCTTTTGGAGCGCCTTCCTTTGCTCGTAGGTCTACATAGCGTCATTCAAGGAAATCTCGCCGGAGGGGCCAGTAAGTGGAGCGAACTCAGCGTCCTTGACTCGATCAAACGATTCTTCCGATGGATGGAGGAGCGTGATATGTCTCCCAGACTTCAGGATATTGAAAACACTTATCTTATCTGGACTGACTATCTACTTCATCGCGTCAGAATAGTTAAGGACCTCTCCGAGCACGGCGCATATGCGGCCGCTTCCAAATTGGGCCGCTATCTGGACCAGGTTCTTGAGCGACCCAAGCCGATCTTGCTTCAATCGTGCTTGAGAAGCCCCCCTATTCGAAAAAGTGCGATTGGGACAAAAGCCGGCAAACAGAATCTTGAACATGCATTTTCTTTTGGTGCCGCTCTGCTGGACATCTGCAGCAGTTTGGATCTGAATGCGCTTTGGGGACAACTGCCCGTTCAAATTCACTTGCGTAGTGGGCAAACTCTCCTTGAGTACTCTATGCCCGGTCGGCGGGAGTGGCCTCACCCGCTTAGGGATGACCCTCTCAGCCGGAAGGCCCAAGAGCGGGTTAAAGCCGCTCACCATGCCAAACACGAAGCAGATCGAACACTTAAAACCCGATATTTGATAGTCAATCTTCGTATTGAAGCTGAACTGCTGGTCTTCATTGCGCAGACGGGGATGAATTTGGCTCAGGCACACCAGCTACGGATAGATCAATACAGCTACACCAGCTCCACCGATGGATACCAAGTGCGAAGCTACAAGCAGCGACGGAATGGACCAGTGTTGTTTGAGATTTTTTCGCAATACAGGGAGATGTTCGAACGTTACCTCGAATGGCGCAACGCGGTATTCCCGAACGACCGTGATGGCCTGTTGTTTCCCCTGATCCGACGCTCACGTCACGTTTCCACTCCACCAACGTTTAACAAAATACAAGCTGCTTGTGTGAAGTTAAATTTGCGATTCATTGCACCTCAAACGCTGCGCAAGACCCGCGTCAATTGGCTACTCCGGCGCTCGCGTGACGCCGATCTGACGGCCGAACTGGCCCAGCATACCAAGGAGACGCTTTTGCAGGTCTACGAGGAACCTAGCCTCCAGGTGGCGATGACTGAAGTGACGCGGTTTTGGCGTACCCACGACCCTGCCATCGCAGCTCCATCACCTGGCATTTGCGTTGGAGCGGAGCCAAAACCGATCGCAACAATTCCGCGTGAAGCGACGACACCAGATTGCATCACACCGGCCGGGTGCCTTTGGTGCGAGCATCAAAGAGACATAGATAGCTTCGATCATGTCTGGAGTCTGTGCAGCTTCCGCTATCTCAAGACCCTTGAGCATGCAACAGTTCGTCCAAAGGTTAGGCCCAATGGAGGCGCCCCAATATATCCAGCGGGATTAGCGATCGACCGTATCACTGACAAGTTGCGCTTCTTTAAGACATCTAGCGAGGTCCGGTTGCACTGGGTAGAAGAAGGACTGACTCGAATTGAGGAAGGATTCTTTCATCCAGATTGGGCGCACCGAATTGAGTCCTACCAGGAATCATAGTGTCATGCGGTTAGAAAGCTTGAGCCTGAAAATTGGCTCCCCCTTGATTGCGCCATCGGCGACCAATTTTCGTCCGCCTAGTTGGCCACCTCCACCTGATTGGGCACCAGTGCTGGATTCGCAAGGGCTCCCTCTTTGCTATTACAAAGACCCTATTTGGCCTTTGCGTAGTTGGAGCGGTCCGGGCTGTAGAGCAAAGCAGCTCAATTTTGGCGACGGCGGGAAATCAAAAACTGACCCCATCGCGCCAGAGAATGCAGATTTATTGCGCCTGCTAATGACTTGGCGAATTTGGGGGCCCCGAGGAGCAAAAACAATCGGAAGCATTAAGAATGCCTACGACCCTCTGCGCACCATAATGGTGCTATGCTCCGAAGAAGGGATATGCGCCCGCGAACTAATGCGGTTTCCGGCAGTTATAGATCAGATTGCAACACGTATCCCCCCTTCCAAATACTCCTACGTTATTGGGCTACTGCACGATCTGTATGACGCTAGAGAGTATTTGGGTTTCATGCTGCTTGATCGTGAAGGCATCTCCCGTCTAATTAAGGCTGCGCCGAAACACCAGAATGAGCAAACCCCATATATCCCACCACGCATCTGGGCCTATCAAGTAAATCGACTTCGATCATTTCTTGATGAATTTTTAGAGCATAGACACAAAATTGAGGAGTGCTTTGTATTCGCTTGGGAGGCATATGCACACAACTATGGCTCCTATTCTTCCACCTATACAAATAAGCCCAAGACAAGCATACTGCCCTTTCAAGACCCGGAAGTCACTCAAATCAATGGAACCCGAAATGGCCTCATAGTTCATGGTCCTTTCGAATTTACAGAAGAGAGATTCGGCCTTCGAGATTTATTCGATCGTTGGCTGGGAAAGGACGATGGCAGGCGAACGATGGGCATCGTTCGTCTCTCCAGATTTCTTTCTTTAGCATCCCTGGTCGGACTGAAATACATCTTGAATTTCTCGCTAATGCGGATCAACGAAGCATGGAACCTTCGCTCCGACTGCCTGTTAATTGAAAAAGATGAAAAGCTTGGCGACATTTATGTGCTGCGTGGCGAGACTACTAAAACCGATCCTGATTCCGATGCTCGTTGGCCAGTAAGCGCTAGCGTATCGACAGCGGTCAGTGTAATGTCAGCCGTTGCGAATTTGCGTATGCTCTGCGCACGCCACAACCCATTAATTAATCTCCCCAAACAAGAGATTAATAATCCCTTTTTGTTGGGTCCCGCACATGAGCCCTGGTCAAACGACGGGGGAAGAGGCAAGGCAAAAAAGCAAATCCGCCAAACCTACCAATCCTACTCCATCTATTTGAGAAAATTTCCTTATTTATTTGATCGAAAAGCACTCGAGATTACAGAACAGGATTTACAGACTGCCCGACTGATCGAGCCGAACTTGAACGAAACTGAGTTCGCGGTTGGTCTGGTTTGGCCATTTGCATTCCACCAATTGCGGCGTACAAGTGCCGTGAATATGCTTTCCTCGGGCATGGTGTCGGAGTCCTCTCTGCAGCACCAACTCAAGCACCTTTCGCGTGCAATGGCCTTGTACTATGGCCACAACTATGCCCGCTTGAGCTTGGATCCTGAAACTCGTGGCGTCTACTTACGCACAATGTACGAAGCGCTGGCCAGGGAGCTCTCCAACATCGTGTCGCCTCGATTTGTTTCCCCTCACGGAGAATCCAGAAAGTTGCACATCGTCGCCCTCATCAGTGAATCAGACAGCAAGAAGCTGGAATCTGCAGGTCGAAAGGGAGAGATCTCTGCACGCCAGATCCGTCTTGGATTTTGTATGAAGCGGAATGCGTGTACATACGGCGGCATAGAATCCATCGCTCACTGCGGTGGTGGTGATACCGGGATACCTTGCGTGGATGTTCTCTATGACAAAGAGCAAGAGAAGAAGATAGCGCAATATGAACAGGATCTGAACAGTCGGCTTCAGACTACAACTGCAGACTCGCCACGTTATAACTCCCTGCAAGCAGAGAAGAGGTCTACGAAAAATTATTATGACATCATCCACCAAAAAGAGCGCTGAGGATCAATTTCGAGAGGCTTTCGCCCGCTTGAAGTCCGGATTGCCCCGGACTCTATCGGCTGGTGCATTGGTCAGCCAGAACAACGTCGCAAAAGAGGCGGGCTGCGACCCGTCTGCATTGCGCAAGTCTCGATATCCAGAACTCATCAATGAGATTCAAGCTTTCGTCGATTCCCATAAGGATGAGCGCCCTCCTTCGAATCGCCAAGAGGTGTTGAAAAAGCGGAGAAACAACCGATCTATTCGTCAGGCAAAGATCTCCAGCGACCTGCAGAGGGATCAATTGGCCAGTCAGTTGTTGTGCGCGAATGCGCTAATCGTTGAACTCACCCGAAAACTAGCGGATGCAAATGCAGAGCTTGAGACCCTAGTACCCTCTGCTCAACGACTGTCACTACCTAGCAGACGGTCCCAGATTAATCAAACTGACCCCTAACACCTGCATTTCACACAAATTGCGGCGTGCGGTGTAAGTCCCAAAAAGCCGACACCCCACATATACAGCTTTGCCCGGCAAAACAGCCTCTCCAGCGCCGACCACCAGCGTGCCGTCGCAATCCAGCTTGCGCCAAGTAAACAGCAGGCTGGCCGCCACGCCTTCCTGGCGGGCTACGAGCGATACGCTCATGCCCGGCTCGTACGTCTTGCGAACCAAAGCGGCCATCTCGGCAGCAGACCAGCGCCGCCTACTCTGGTCTCGGGTGATGACTTCAATCGTCTCTGTATGCCTAGTCATATGCACGGTCCTATGCCTATCTGCAAGATAGGCATAGGACCGTGTCCGGAGATTCAGGTAGCTATTTCAGAACCGAACCGCGTCTAGTACCGCTCGAGCTATGTTGCATGGACACAAAGCCAAAACGTGCGCGGAATGAATCGTGGCTATGCTGGCCGCCGTCCAAGCCGAATGGCGTCCTCAACAAGGCTAACGACCGTGCCACTATCTGTACCGAGAGCTGTACAAATCTTTAGTACGACAAACAAGGTCGGTTGACTTTCACCACGTTCAATGCGTCCGTAGTACGAGCGTTCGACGCAAGCCATGTGTGCCATCTGCTCCTGCGAGATGCCTGCAGCTAGTCGACCTTGACGAATTAGTGATCCAAAGGCAATCGCAACATCTGCGTCAAAGCTTGTTGAGCCACGTGGGCGGCCTCGGGCAGGGGCTGGTTTTGGGCGAAAGGACATCCGCCCGAGCATCCTGTGGCGGTCCCTTTAAAGCCACGTTATTTAAAACTCAACACAACATGGGTTGAGTCAGCTTGAATTGATGTCTATGTTCTCATTGGCCCTCAAAGTCACTACGTGACGATTTCTTCTTGGGAGGAGTTCGATGGCGTGCAGCCCGAAACCTCGAATCTGGCACGGGATTGGCTCTCAGCCTTTGGTCCAACTCTCGGTTGAACGTTACAAAGTCGATATCAAGGGCATTCAGCCATGCCCAGAGTTCAACGACATCCAATCTGCGCGCGCCGCGCTCGACTTTGCTGACGGTTGCTTGGCCCCGACCTAGGCGCGCGGCCAAGTCCAATTGCCGCAGGCGTTGAGATTCGCGCCGGCCGCGGAGCATTCGCAGGAAAACATCGTTGTGTCGGGAATGTAGAGACTTGAGCATGGTCCACCTTGAGCAGCCACCGTAGCTCAGCTTGCTTCGTATTCCGAAAGCGAATCTATGACCGGTGCAGGCGCTGCCCATCGTGCGCTGGCTAGGGGATTCGACGAAATGGCGTCAGAATAGTTGCGTTTTATATAACGCGAAAGAGAGCTTTCGGGACTATTCAGTTCCGGAGCCGAATTGACAATGTTCGTTACCCTTCCTACGCTCGCCATCAGCCTCCCTCTCGGTCTCGCCCCCGCACTCACTTCAGCAGGGGCGCGCTATTGGAGTGCATTCCAACTGACCTTCCCTCATCCGTGGTTCATCGCAAGCATCATTGAAGGTTTGGGTGATCAATCGATCTGCTTGACATGGGCTGTGGCCTCGGCAAGCGACGTCGTTGATCGAGTCGAGTGCATGGTGCGTGAAAGACTGGTGGGGCTGGTCTGCATGATTCCGCCCCAGGATTCGGACACCGGCCAGTGGTCAAGCCGAGAAGTAGCCTCAATCTGGCGCGCACGTGATCCTGACGACGGGACGCTCGCGATAGTGTTTAGAGATAGGGCAGGCCAGGACTTTGCCGCCGGCTTCCGCGTCGAATCAGCTGAGCAATTCGTTGATCAACAGCTTATCGTCGCCCTTTCTCAGCATGGTACGAAGAGGTGCTGAGATGCGTCGAGTGAGGAAGCAGCCAGGTCAGGCTACTCATGTCGAGTAATAAGAGACCCGCAAGGCCGGCGGGAGGCTTATCTCTGCTCGTTAGCGCGCGTACTGTTGACCTCGTTGCAATGGCTCACGACACCTTTAAAACAAAAGCAGATGCGGAGGGGTGGCTGCATAAAGATCATCCACTGCTCGACGGCCTGAGCCCGCTCAGAGCAGCACAAACCCCGGCTGGCGCAAAGCGCGTCAGCGAGATCTTGACGGCACTGAAGTGGGGCGGCGTCGTTTGAAAGCGAGCCAAGTATTGATCGACATCATCCGCCTTTTCTTCTCCCCACACTTGTCAGCGCGATGAAGGGCGCAGGATCAGAATTGCTCCCGATGAGCGGTGAAATTGATGAGAGAAGCCAAGCGGAAATGAGTGCCGACGTGAGTTCAATCCATATCACCCCAATAGGCGGCAATGTGTTTTCCGACTTGGGATTCGAGGACACAGAAGCAATTGTTCTCCAGGTCGATTCGCGCAGGACCATCGCTCGACGGGTAGAAATGACCTGTATCCAGACCGCTGCGTCGCTCAGCCAAGACTACAGAGCAACCATCATTGAACGACTCGAACGAGAGCCCGCCTTCGCGCAGGCTTTGCTTGATGAAGCGGCCGAATTGTGCGGTCAAGGTGAAGAAGAGTTAGGTCAGCTCACTATTGAAATGTTGGGCTGCCGGTCAAAGAGCTAGAGCATGCAGATTAAGGACGTTCGGCCAGAGTCATTCACAAAGCAGATTCGCTGTGACCGCTGCGAGCGGCTTGCAGAAAACGGCGAAGTTGAATTTCATGAGTTCGCAAGCCTCGACCTGAAAGTCGGCTACGGTTCCATCTTCGGCGATGGCAATGATGTCCAGATCGATCTATGCCAGCACTGTTTGAAAGCGACTCTAGGGCAATGGCTGAGGGTAGTTCACTATGGCAAGCCGAAGGAGATTTGCAATGCCAAGAAAAGACAGTGAATCGGCTCGTATGCTTAGCGAGCTTCTGGAGACCGCCGAAGATTTGAAAAGCTACTGGGTGGTCTCCAAGACTGACATGGCTCGCATGCGGGGCATTTGTGAGTCGCCGCAGGAAGAGCCACCCATTTCTTCTGCCAAGTGAAGGCAATCCTGCCGATGCTGCTGTTCCTAGACTTCGACGGTGTTTTGCATCCAGACCGGGCATCTGTCGACTTGTACTTTTGCAGGCTGACCTTGCTTGAGCCTTGGCTGCGACAGCGCCCGCAAATCGATGTCGTTGTCAGCTCAAGTTGGCGGGAGGCGCATCCTCTTGATGAGCTTCGGGAGTTCTTCTCCGAAGACCTTCGACCTCGGGTTATCAGTTCGACGCCAGTCTTGCGTAGCGTAAGCGGAGAGCGAGAGGCCGAGATCCTGGCTTGGCTCAGCTGCAGCGGCTTCGCGGGGCGGCCGTGGGTCGCTTTGGATGACCAGGCCGGGCTGTTCTCTGCGGGCTGCCGAAATCTTGTGTTGTGCGACAGCTCGGTCGGCCTGGCGCAGGCGGATCTCGACAATTTGGATTCGTTTCTCACTTAGCTGTGGGTGTCGCTTTCGAATTAGCTAGGCGGTAGCCAGAATCGAGAAATGGAAACGCAAGTCATCGGCATACACGAGGCCCAGACCACCTTGTCTCAACTCGTACAGCGGGCTGCAGCCGGCGAGATCATCTACATCGGCCTGCGAGGCCAAGCGCAAGTCAAGATGGAGGGCGTCAGCGAGGCGTCGAAGCAGCCTCGCGTTCTGGGCCGAATGAAAGGCCGAACCAAAGTGTACGAAGACTTCGACGCCCCGCTACCTAGCGATCTTCTAGATCAGTTCGATGGCGGTCTGTGAGATTGCTGCTAACTGGCGATGGACTCCCGTAGACACCTGCTTGAACTGCGCACGATCAATGCAGTGCTGACCGGCACAACCTGGCTAGTCGCCGACCGCTATGGCGCCTTTTTGCAGGCAGGACGAGTGTTTGCTATCGAAAGAGATGGCCGGAAGCTCGCCCCTGCCTACGCATTCAACGCTGACGGCGAGCCTTATGCCGCTTTGGCGGCAGTCCTGTCAATCTTGAACGGCTACGCCCCTTTTCGGCTTGCTGCGTGGTTTGAGTCCACCAGCTCAACGCTTAGCGGCCGGCGCCCGCGAGAGCTCCTGGCCAGCGATCCACAAGCGGTCATTGCTGCAGCACGATCTCATGCGGTAGGGCCGCAGCACGGCTGATTAAGCCAAGAGCTGTATAGATGCGAAGCTAATGAACGGGGTTAAGCAGATTTTGGTGCCTTCGGCGTGTTGGCGTGTGTTGGCGATTACTGAAAGCTGACCTACTGCTCAGGGCCAAATTGCATCGGGGCGATGCATTCGCTCCATGCCCACGCTGTAGCGTCCAGCTCTGCCCATCTAAAAGTTTCGCTGGCCTGAGATGTCGCCCCTCGCATTACTCTGGCATTGAGCGAGCACTACTGCATTCGCCACCTAGTCCACCAGCGCCTTCAACAGTGCGTCTCGCCCGTCTTGGTAGAACTCAATATCGAGCTTGGTCGCCATGTCATCTGACAAATCAAAAAGCTGCTTGCGGCAGGCCACCGGCAATAGCAGCGACTTCGCGCCTTTTTCTACGGCCTGCTCTGCAAGTGCCACAGCGTTATGAATCGGCTCGATGGTGCCGCCCAGCGTCACTTCACCGACCACCACCAAGCCACCGCGCACCGACTTACGCAAAAGGGCGCTGGCCAAAGCGATGAGCGACGCAACGCCTGTCTTTGCCCCGGATTTGGCGGCATCAAAGCCCCTCAGTTGAACCGAGAACTCATGCGCTCTCGGATCTCGGTCTCCGACCAGTTGAACTGATCGTGCATACAAGTTCTGCTCTGCGCAACGAATAGATTCCTTGAATGCCGGTGGCACCGGGTTGTTCAACACCCGCACGCCGCTGCCAGGGCCCTCGGTAACCTCAAGCCGGAACAGGCCGGGGTGCTCGTCTCCACCGCCCGGGCTAAGCGTCCAAATCTGACCGCATTCAAGAGGTTCATCGCCGATGCCGCTCTGGCTTTGCAGCTCGGGGGTCGACACGAATTTCTCTACCCCTTCGGAGCCCATCGTGTAGCTGAAATGCGTGTTGCGGAACTCGGCCGCGCCGATGCGTTTTTGCTGCTCTTTCACCCGACGCCGAACCTCCAAGCTCAGTCGCACGGCCCACTCCAGATCCTCGTCGCTGACAGGCGTTGCAGCGTCGGGATACAACAGCTTCAACAAGCCACTCACGGTCTTGTTCACGCCGTTCAAGTCACGCCCCGAAAGCGCACCACCCCAGAAAACTCTGCCCTGCAAAGACGACACCCGGCTCTGACCGCGCAGTTGAGTGAAGCATTCGGAAAGGAAGTCACTCACCAAACCAAAATGATCGGTAAACAAAGTCGGGTTGAGCTTTGGTACATCCCAGCCCGGAAGGAAACAGTGGATGCGGTCCATGAAAGCTGTGTCGTCGCGCATCTCCGGTGGTAGCGGGCCAAGCAAATGACCGACACGCTGCTGGTGTTCTACGTCGACATCGAAGTTCCCGACCAGCACGATCGAGCCGTCGGCACGAATGCTTTCCTTCCCGCGGGAGAACTCTCCGCTCTCCATGTAGCCCTTCATGATGTTGACGCCATCCTTCTGATCGAAAGACACCCCAGACACCTCGTCGAAGCAAACTACGTCGTACTGGCACACCAAGCCGCGCTGGCCGTTGCTGTTGTTGACGAACATGCGTGCAACACTGGCCTTCCCGCCCGAAATCAAATGGGCATAGGGCGACACCTGCTGAAACAAGTGCGACTTACCCGTGCCACGCGGGCCCAGTTCGACCAGGTTGTAGTTGCGCTCTACAAAAGGCACCATGCGGAGCAACAGTGAGTCCTTGGCACGCTCGGTCAGTCCTCCCGGCTCAAAACCCACACTGCGCAACAGCACATCGCGCCATTCAGGCGTGCTGAAGTTCGCCCTGCCCTTCGCCAAGACTTCAAGCACTTCACGTTTGGACAGCTGTATCGGCCGCAGAGCGTCCACACCGAACGGACGACCGCCCTTCTCTTGCGCGATGGACCCGTCGTAGCCCAGGGTAACCTCGGCGTAGAACCCCCCAGTCAGCATGCGCTCGTGTTCATTCACCATCTCAGAGGTGATGCGGATGTCATTCAAGCGCAGACTCGGAAGCGAAGCCACGAAAGAGTCGCTTTTGGCATCCAGCCTAGCTGTCACGATGTCGATGATCTTGACCGAGCCTGACTCTTTCGCCCGCGCCTTGAAGAGCTCCTCCTCGCCTGCCTTTACCGTGCGCGAGCCGAGTTGGCGCTGCACGATTTCAAGGCCCTCTTGAATCTCCGTCTCGTCAGTGGTGGCACAGTAGCGACCCAGCAGGAACTCGACCACATAGGTCGGCACCGGAAACTGCCTGCTGAAAGTTCGGACCAAATCCTTGCGCACCACATAACCTTCAAACGAAGTGGTGGCCTTGCGGTCCAGTTCATCTAATTGCATCACTCTTCCTCTTTCACTACGTCCTGCAGGCACTCACTGGATCGAAACCGCAGTCAATCAGTTGCAGATCATGATTCGCCGACCGTCGTGGGCCTCTTCTGCACCAGCTTACCGGCTCCGTCCAGCACCACCACGAAGGCCGCGGTTCCTTCTTTCGAATCATCCGCCACTACCAAAGACACCTTGCCACCGACCAGCGGCTTTGGCTCCTGCAGCAGCGACGACTCCGGCAATGCGGCCTTGGTGCGGATGTCGACAAGAAGCCCGCCCACATCTACACCAGCCTCGGCCGTCACCTCAACCCTGCAGCGCATGCCTGACCATGCCACCTTGGCGACATCCGCCTTCACCAAGGCTACAAGGCTACTGGCAGCCACCAAGTCCAAGACTGGCACCAAGCATTCCTGCAAGGTCAGGCCGCCATGGGCGTACTCGGCCCCCGCAATAAAGCTGCCGATACCAGGCGCGAAGGCAATCTGCACCTCACTGCACCAGTCCCACGCAAAGGTCAGCTCGGTTCCGTGCGAGCTGTCCTTGAGTACCGCGCAACGACCCCAACGAGTCTCCGCTTCAAATTTGGACAGTTCGGTCTTCGGTAAACCACCAGGCACGAGCAACCAACCGTGATCGGTCACGATTCGAAAGCGCGCCCAACCTGCCTCGTTGAGCTCAGCTATGCGTTCAACAATCTGCACCAATTGGTTTCCAACATCCCGAGCCAAGCGAAGCCCATGCTCATGACCAAAGTGGTCCAGGTCACCGCACTCCACCCAGGCCCGACCACCGGGCGCCCCGGTTTCGTGCTTGTCCAGGACCTGATAGCCCTGTTCAGTTAGCAGTTTGCGGAAGTTATAGGCGGACAAAGGTTTGCCGTCGGCAGCAACTCCCGGCTGAAAGTCTGTATCCGCCTTTTTGCCTGCCACCAAGTCGGCCACCGGCGATGCCCAAGCCTTGCCCGATGCGGTAACGGACGGCATGCTGGTCCAAGCGGCGCTTACCTGCACCTGGCCCAGGCTCGCCAATTCGTCTTTCAGGCGCATGGCCACGTCATAACGCAAGCCATCCACAAAGACCGTGCAAACACCGTCCTGCGACTTCCCGGCTGAAGGCGATTGACTCAACGCTCCGAGCCAGCCCTCAGTCTTCAATAGACTTTGGAAGCGGATTGCGCTGCCTTCCAGCCACGGCACATAAAGTGCCCTCAGAGCCGCGGAGACCGCATCGGTGTCGGCCTTGCTGGTGACAGCCGCCAGAGCCTGCATGGCTGCCTGGTCTTGCTTCCAGCCGGCTTCTGCGTACCAGGCTGCAAGTTGCGTCAAATCTGTTCCGGCACCGGTCTGTGCCGACAATGCAGCCAACGCCGCCAGATGCTCCAGCGCGCATGCCAAAGCAGACCGGCCCATCCGCGCCCACAGCCAAGCCCGCCGATCGCAATGTTCCTTCTCGGCCACTTGCACGGCAGCTCGGGCTTGCTCAGGTGTCATCGCCGCGCATGCATGAAGCATGTAGCGCAAGGCACCTTCTGCTTCTTCGTTAGCCCGTGGGTACCCGGCCAGTTCATTCAAGTCATCAAACAGCCCTTTGGGTTTGGGGGTCTGCAACTGCCCCAGTAGCTCAGCTACTGCAGGGAAGCTCGCAAAAGAATCCCAATAGAGCTCCCATACCGAGTCCCAAGCACCGCCGCATTGGGCAAGCTTCTCTGCGCCAGCCAAGGCACCATCAGCCACCGGGTCAAAGCCAAAATCCTTGACGCATCGGTTGACGAAGATTTCCCACCTAGGCCCCACCCATTGCGCCTGGGCCGAACTCGGATCATTGAGCCAAACCAACATATCGCGCGGAGGGTTCGGCAGTACCAAAGCGTCCAACCAGGCGGCATTGATGGTTTGGCCGCGCAACTCCTCCACGCTGCGCTCCAGCAGTACCCCGGCAGCCAGCGCTCTCCCCAAAGCCTCTTGGGTCGCCTTGTCGCCGGCCACATCCAACCCGAGGCCTCCATTCTTCGACGACAAAAACGCCGCAAAGGTCCAGTCCTTGCCGTTGACTTGGCTCCAGAACACGCCGCGGTATTGGAGTTCAGCCAGCGGCTGCAGGTCGCGTGGGCAGCTCTCGATGGCGCGTAGGTCAGTGCGACTGATGCCGGGCAGGTAGACAATCGGCACGCCGCTGTACTTGCAGTCTTCAATGGTGCTTGCAATTGCGCACTTCAGCCATATCGCCGGCCCAGTACGCGCCTGTTGGTTGAATTCACCAAGGACCAGAAGCTCGGGCAACGTCGAAGAGAACTTAGAAATGGTTGCGGACCAAACACGGTCCTTGTCAGGCCAGAGGATGGCTGCGGCGGGAGCGGCAGTGTTTGAATTGCCTTTGGCTGACAAAACAAGTGAGCGGACCACCGCCTTGAAAAGCGTTGTCATTGCTGAGCCCGTACTTGGGTGGCTGGCTTGCGCAGGGGTGGCGGTGAACTGGCGCATTGGCACAGTGGATCATTGGAAACCCTGCGGCAATATGTGCATGGCACGTAGTACAAATGTTCATCCACCTGAATTTGGGGCGGCATGTTTCGAGTCTTATCGAAGTACAGCGGGTCAAAGCGGTACAGCACCTCCCCGGGCACGAGCGCCTTGTTCTCAGTCGAGGCCAAATTCGAGCGCATAGCCAATTCACCTACTCCGGGCTTCACCCCGGTCTCTGCGGAGTCCTGCAGTCGTGTGGACTCTTTCCAACCTCGGCTTTCGGAAGGCAAGGACAGCGCGAACTCCAAATCATGAACCTCGACCACTGCATGGCCCTTTTGGATGGGAGACCAGGCCTTTGCAGTTAGAACCAAGTTGTCATCTATTTGGACCTCAAGTTGAAGCCGCTCTTTGAAGGGAGCGGCCTTCTTGTCGACCTTCACCACCATATTCGCTAGAACCCGACGCTTGTCACCTGCCATCACCATTGGACCCGGACGGTGCGGCGCTACGAGTTGAAATTTGCCATGCCCATCTGTGGGGTCAACACAATAGATGCTGAAGCTATCGCCCCCAACTTCACCTTCGGTCGGCATCTCCAAACCTGCAGACAAGAGCGGCATATAGGAATTGCGGGCCAAAGACAGCTCAACGTTTTTGGCCAGATGCAAACGCGCATCGTCGTGCGCAACCCAGGCAGCTCCCTCAGAAATAAGTGAGGCACTGCGCTCAGACACATGCACGCGCTGTGGGCCGAAAAGCTCATGCAGCCGTGCTTTCACAATCGGCATATTGACCATGCCTCCAGTCGCAAGGCACAGAGCCACGGACGACGAGGAATAGCCCTCGCGTTCAAGCAAGTTCTCGATTCGCGCTATGCCCAGCCTGACCAAGTTTGCGACGATGTCTTCAAGGTCCTCACGCGAAAGCGTGACATCCAAGGCTGGGTCATCAACGCCATGGAAAAAGGTGGGCACGAAAATGTTTGCATTGCTACGGCCACTCAAGTCAATCTTGGCCTTCTCGCATTCGTACATCAACCGCGAACGGGCATCCGCATGCACCTCAATATCGTCTGGCAGACTTCTCGCGGAGCGCGCGCGGCGTTCAACTTCATTTCGAAGCGCTTCGTCAAACAGGTCCCCGCCCACATCGTCGGTACCGTCGTTGCCGACTTGAACCAGTAGGCCATCGACTAAACGGCATAGCGTCAAGTCCAAGGTGCCTCCACCCCAGTCAAACACCAAGACCAACTGCCGGTCAAAGCGCCGCAAGGTGGCTGCCAAGTCTTCGCTGGACCGAAGATAGCCATACAAGGCAGCCAAAGGTTCATGAACAAACTGAACAACCCCGATTCCGGCCATCCGAAAGGCGTCCCTCAGCAGCGCTCGACGGCGACCTTCCATATTGACGGGGATGGTGACCACGGCTCGGTCTGCGAGCAAGTCCTTGACAGTCCTCGCCTGAGACGCAAACTTTCGAACGAACTGCACCACATCGCGAACAATGTCGACCGGGCTACGCTCTACTCCACCGACAAAAACGCTTTCCCTCCCAAGCAATGTTTTGGGTGAACGAACTAAATTGCCATGCACGCCCAAACCAGCCTTGCTCAGGCGCTCTCTAGCTTCTCGGCCCACGATGGTTTTGGACCCCTCGTAGCAGACCACCGAGGGAATGGGCGAACCCTGCTCATCATTGAAGCTGATGACGCGGTCCCCTTGGACGATTGAAATGAGACTGTTCGTGGTCCCAAAGTCGAATCCAACAACTGCCATGGTTCTACTCCTCCCTGAGTTTGTTTAGTTCAGCGCGCAGCGCATCGACCACACGCTCGACCCGATCCTGCATCACATGAATACGGGGCTCGGGGCTGCGAATCGCAGTCAAGCCGACCTCCAATTGCTCAACATCAGTCACCAATCTACGCAGCAGGCGACTTCGAAGTTGCTCTATGTCATCGCGCAGATGTGCGGCCTCTGTTTGCGCCCCGGTCCTCAAAGCCGAAACTTCAAGCTCTCGTTCTGTGCGAAGCAACTCCAACGCGTCCTTCGCTGATTGACATTCAGAGAGAGCTTCACTCAGTTGGCTTTCCAGTCGAGCGACCTGCGCCTTTAGGCTGACGGCCTCTTGGCTTGCTTGATCGGCCTGATTTGACTTTTCTCTTGCTTGCTGCCGATACAGTTCGCAAACCAAGCCGACCCCTGGCAAGTCCCCTATCTCAGTCAAGGCCCTCAGCTTGGCGCCTTCATCCGAGAGGTCGCGAGCGCTTGGGGCCCACAAGGCATAGTTCAAGGCCTCAATCAGCTCCGACAAAGGCAATTGCTTGGTGTCTGACAGCCACACCAGCAAACAATTCGCCGCATTGGCTCTCAGCTCGTCAAGTTCAACAGGCTTAAGTGTTGCCGCAGCAGCATCCTGGGGTTCTTTCAAATCCGCCGCGAACACGATGGCCAGAGCCTTAGCGCATGAAGGCGTGTCAGGCAGATTCCGAATCGCGGATTCAAGTTCTGGCCTCTTGAAGATCGGGTGCCGCAACATCACGTCCCCGACGAAATCGCGCAAAGCAGCCCTTAGGGCCGGATAGCCACGGACTTCACGGCAAGCTAGCATCAACTGTCGAGGTACAGCAAACAACTTGTCACCTTGAGCAAGCTGCAGCAGTCGAACCACCGCCTCGGGTGACAAATGCAAATTCTCTGCAACGGCTTTCTCAACCTTTCCCTTCAGCGCGACCCGCCTTCCCTTACCTCCGTAGGCCTGAGCGATGAACTGCTCAAAATTCTGAATCTCTTGCTTCTTCTTTCCCTGCGCCGCATCAACGCCAGGCTCGTTGGCTTCAACGGACTCAGTGATGAGCTGCCCATCGCTGGAGTCCTTAGACAGGGTCACAGAAACTTCATCAGCACTTGGCTCCGTCGGCCCGGGCTGCACTTCGACAGGCGACTGAGGCGCAACTTCTTCTGATTCAACCTTGCGTCGGGGGCCATTGTTTTGCCCACCTTCAACGAAACGCGTCATCCCGGTGTGGCGGTCTACGACTCGGGTTCGGTTGTCTTTGTTCATGCTCAACATTCCTTGACTGGCAGCCGCGCCAAAAGCGCCTCGGCCCATATTGTTGTTCTTGAATTGCCCCTTAACTCTCGGGCTGTCTTGCGGGCGCCTTCAGCGTCGCCAAGCGCCACTCGGGCCTCAGCCAACATCAATTGAAGTTTGAGGCGGTCAAAACCCGGTATGTCACGCCGTGTTTGGGCTTCAATGTCTGTTGCACACGCCATCAGTTGAGCCAAGCCCAACTCAGTCCACCGCAAAATTCGCAAGGTCTCGTGGTCCGTGAGCAGGTCGACCAACGCACTGCCATCATCCACAGGTCGTTCCGACTCGTGATGCCAAGGCCACCCCTCCAACAATCCCGCGAAAAGCACCGACGCATGTTGAATCCGCCCCGCAGGCACCAAGGTCTGAGCATCCTCGAAATGGTTGAAATGAAACGCCACTAGTGCTCGGATGATTTGCGCCAAGGGGCGCTCGAAGCCCAGCAACTCATCCGCCGCGCGGCTATACCGCTTGCTGTACTCATCAAACGGCAGTGACGAATCCGGCGCACGCTCCTTGGCCAAGACGCCGTACAGGTAATGGCAGATGCCATCGCAATAGGCACTTGCGGTTGTGAAATCCTTGCATGCAGAGATGAAGCCCTCGATAGAGCCAATGTTCAAAGACCTGGCATTTGCCAGTTTCAAAAAGGCCGCCTCCACCCCCACAAGATGAGCTTCACTGGCAACCCGCACCATCAACTCGAACTCGGCATTCACCCCGTCATTGCTCAGCACCACCCTGACGCGGTCATTGGTCAGCTTGGCAAGAAGTTGGGGAAGGTCGGTCAGCGACACCTTCTCGCCATTTATGGTTGCGCTCTTTGCCCGGTCCAGTTGCACTTCGCCTGGCTGCAGAGCTCGCGTAACTCGTAGAGGCGTGGCACCGAGTTCAAAGCCACGCACGAACATCAATGGCCGGGTGTAGGGGTGCGCTTCGAAACGATGGCGTCGCAGCTCCTCCATTGCATCGAACTTCTCCCCACAATGCTGGCAAGAAAAATGAACCTTGCTGGGCTGGTAGGTAAAGCTCAAGCCTGCAGGCTCATGGAATTCCATGTATCCGGTGTGCCAAAAACCCATTTTTGTGCGTCCCTCAAAAGTGGCTGATGCTCAGGCGCTAGCCAGTTCCCACTTGGCCTTCAAAACCGAAAGCAGATCCTGCTGCCGCTTCACGATGGAAGCAGGCGTCCACTCCGATGTACTCAGCACCTGTGTCGTGAGCGCATACGAGGAAATCCCCTGCCTGCCACCGAAATAGGCCGACTTCTTCTTATCGAAGTCAAAATTGGACGCCTTGGAATTGCGACGTTGCGTTAGAGGGACCAGGTTGGCCAATCGATGGACCCAGGACGTACGTACCTCAGGCTGGGGCCAATGGTCAGCCCACTTCGACCCAGCGGCCACCGTCTGAGGCAGCACATGCTCGATGGTCAAAAGACTCGGGTCATATGTCGCGGCTCCGTCAACCAAAAAGGAATCGAGCCTCAGAATCAGATAGTTCCGCCGGCGTGCCGTCATCAGGTACACGTCACCGCCCAGAAAGCTGAGCCATTGAGATTTCTCGGCGTCGGTCAGCTCTACAGCAGCGACCGGATTGGCAAATGAATGCGCTTTCTCCAGCGCATTGAGCAGCTTTGCATAACGTTCTATTCGAGCGTTTACGTCGTAAGCGCAAACATGCATGAACGCAGCCAACCGCTCCAACTTGCGCATGAACCAAAGCACATAGGCCGTGTCTGACGACTTGTCCGAAAGGAACTTCATCGCCGACGGCAGCCAGTCGGAGTTGTCGATACGGTTCATCCACTTCAGCAGGACGTTGATTTCTGCCGCGTTGGCGGTGGAAACGTATCGGCAATGCTTGGCAATGAGATAGGCGTCGGTATAAGGCTCGATGACCTGAGTCACCAAGTCTTCCATGGACGAGAACTTGGCCATGACTCGCTCTCGGAATTCATCCAGCCAAGCCTTGCGGGCCTTCTCCTTGGCGTAAATCATCCGGATATGCCCGAATACCTCGGCGAAACCGTCTCGCCCAGTCTCGACCTCCAACTCTTCCCAGGTCTCGGTAAACGCATCTTGGTGCGCAGCTGCAATGCTGCCGATAACGTCGGACTTGATGATGTCCGTCGGCAGCAAGTCAAGCCCGCGGCTGTTCAAGACCGAGAACACCCGAAACGCCGATTGCTGACTAGGCGTGGACACCGCTACCAAGAAGCACCGTTGCACCAAGAAGGCCCCGAACGCGCACAGCTTATCGGTATCGTCCTTGAAGGCGGCCGCCAGGCGCTTCAGCATTTCCTCGGCGTTGCGGCGAACATTGAGTTGGGATTCGTTGGCCAAGGTGGCGGGGTCCAAGGCCACCAGTTCAGTCAACCTAAGGCTTTGCACATAGTCGGCGAAGAACTGCCGGTCACGCTCGCGCAATGCCAGTCGAGGCTTTGGCTTCAAGCCCTGGGAAGCCCGGCCCGGCTCGCGGATGTAATTCTCGAAATCGGCCCGCAACTCACCGTTGAATTTCGACGTCAGTGCGGCCAACAAGATGGTCAAGGTGGTCAGGCGCTGCTGACCGTCAATGACTTCGGCATGGGGCTTGCCTTCATCCTTGATGAGCACGATGCTGCCCAGGAAGTAGGTGTCGTCCTTCTCCTTCAAGAAGAAGTCATGCAAGTCCGAGAACAGCTCGCCGGCCTGTACGTCGGTCCAGGCGTAGGGGCGTTGATACGAAGGAATGGAATAGTCGAAGTCCGAGCTGAAAATCTTCGAAAGCTGGTGCTCGGCACCGCTGATTTTTTTAGTCATTTTTTAATAACTTCCCTGATGAACTTGCAGCGCTACAGCACGCCGCGCCCTTTTTGAGATTTCATCAGCGCCCCCAATTGAGGCCCTGACTTCAATTTTCTGATGACACTGCTGCTCTGGCCACGTGGTAGTCCGTGGCGGCAAGAAAGGAACGGAGGGGAACCATCACAAGCCTCTGCGCAGCTTCAGGCGTCACGGTTGGCATTAGAGAATCCCCCTACCGGTCTCGGCCTTCAGAAGTGCGGCCAATTGCGAGCCGGACTTCAACTTCTCGATGAATGAGCATCCCTGAGCATTCGGCTGCCAATGTGGGCAAGCCAGGAAGTACGCATCCAGTAGCCCACTGGAGTTGCTCTTCTTGCGCAACACCATGTTCTCGCCGTGCACTGGGCAGGTCGCGAGTTCAACGCCGCGTTTGCGGGCGGCCAGGTCTGACCGCAGGTCGTTCACCCTTGCAATGACAATCTGCGATGTGCCGGGGTCTTCGAGAATGACGCCGAACTCCTCCGCCGTAACATTGAATTCCGGCGCAGACGTATCGGTCATGAGTGCGTAGTCCGAGCGCTGCATGGGCTCCGTGCGATTGCATGCTTTGCCTTGACCCATGGGCACGTACCACCCGGTACAGCCCCAATAGAAGTCTTTAGGCCCGGCCACGCTCAGGTCTCGCTTCCATTGCAGCTTCATTTGCCGGCCACAGGTGCACTTCTTGCCCAGCGTGTCCGCGAATGCGTTGTATTGCAGGACGTGCGTGGTTTCCAGGTCAACCTCGACTTTTTCCAGCACAGATTCGGATTCCAGAATCTTTTCTGCGGCCTTCACTTCCTTGGCTTCGTTCAGCGCCCCCCGCAACTCTTCCCGCTCTTCGCGCAAATCCTGCCAGCGTCGACGCTCCTGGTCCGAGAGGCCTCCCCCGCTCATGCTCCGGTTTCGCAGGTGCATGATTTCATCGTTGACCTCACGCAGATGCTCTTGTTTGCGACGCGACTCTGCTGCAGCAACCTCCTTGACAGGTCCACCACGCTCAACAAAGGCGTCATACACAGAACGGACGGTATCGACTACCGTCGATACGACCTCAGTCACCACCCCGAACAGCGTTCCCAGGCCATTCGCCAGCCAACTGAAGAAGCTCATGCGACATCCTTGGACAAGATGCGTTCCTGCTGAAGCAGGCGCAGCGCGAGCAGCCTTCCTCGGTGAGATTGGTACGAGCTTGCAATGGCCGTTTGGTTGATCGTTCGGTCAAACACCAACCCGCCTGCGATGGCAGCGGGAATCGACAGCAATCCACCATCCATGGCGTAAACGGCCGCACCTATGCTTTGCGTGACAACGATGCGTTGGCTGCGCCGAGCCAAGGACAGCTTGAACGCGTCCAGCGACTGCTGGCCAAGCCAAAGCCGGTGTCCTTCATACAAGGCCATCGCCGCCAACGGCAGCAAGGGATGGAAATGGTCCAAAAAAGACTCGGTGAGGGAGCTGTCAACGGCGTCGATGCCCATCTCGACATGGGCACGCAAGTCTTGATCGGTGATGCCACTGTCTAGCACCAACCCACTGTGAGCCACTTCGTCGGTCGCCAGTATCTGAATGTCGGGGTAGCGCTCCAAGGCTGAGTGGATGTAGCTCACGCTGTCGGTGGCCTTGAGTTGCAGGTACTGCACCACATCGCCATGCTCGTCAACGATGCGCAGGTCCCAGCCTGGCTGAGTCATGGAGTCGGCCAACACGGCCTGTTGCCCTGGCTCCAGCAGCAAGGGGCCAACCTGCTGCCCCTGGTTCAGTTTTTCAAGCACCAGATACTCGAAATACTTGCCCTTGGCTGTGTTCACGGCGCCCTGCAAGGCATCCCCATCGAGCGCAAACAGGCGCTCGTCTGTTATCGACGGATTGGTGTCGTGAATCGCCTTGAGCAGCAAAGGGTCAACGTCTTGCGGCCCGTCTGCCACTGACACATGGACCGAGGCCGCTGCCACAGCAATGTCCAGCAGAGACTCGCGATTCGCTCTCAGGAACCTGCGGAAGGCATGCTGAAACGCTTCGCCCGCAGGCAAGTCTCCTGCATGTGCATACCTGCTGGCCAAGATGCTGAGGCGGCTGGGTGGCAGGTAGTTCGGATTGGCATTCATCATGGCCGACTCAATTTGGCAAGCTCGGCTTTCAGGCGCTGCAGGTCTGCCACCCAACCCGAGGCCGAAATGCCTTCCGGCTCCAGGCCCAAACCCTCTTCGATGCGGGCGATGCGACGTTCCAGACCCTGAACAAACTGGTCCAGCCCGCCGAGCACTTCCTCCACCATCAACAGGTGCTGCTCCATCTGCGCCCGGAGCTCCTTTTGAGTGACCGCCTCAAACATCGGTGGACTCCTTGCCCTTACGGGCTGCCCGCTTCTCCGCCAAGGTCAGATGATGGTCATTGATGCGCTCGCCCCCGAACACCTCGAACCATGGCGCGCTTGCTACGTCTTTGCCGCGGTCTTTGTCCCAGGTGATATTCAGCTTGGGTTTCTTGTTGTGTCGCAGCACTTCGGCCTTCATGACGGGGCGAATGTTCAGGCGCACACCGTCGTTCAGGTCGGGGTTCCAGCCGATGGGCTGCTCGGCCAAGGGTTTCCAGCGGACAAAGATGTCATGGCCCTTTTCGCCTTCGAGAATCAGTTCCAGGCGGCGCTTCAGGTCTTGGGCTGCCCTCAAGCGGGTCTCGGCGCCGTCCACCTGTTCGCGCACGCCGGTTTCCTGCTGGCGAATCCAGTCGCCGAGGTAGGTGTGGATGAGGCGCTCCAGGTTCTTGGCGTCGAGCTTGTGATAGTTGACCAGCGCGCCGAATCCGTCCTTCAGCCCGTCCCAGACATGCCAGATGAAGGGGCGGTGCTGAAAACGCTTGGCGTGTTGCTCGAAGAATTTCTCGCGCAGCCAGACATCCAAGCCCTTGCCAGCGCAATCGGCCTCAAGCAAGAGCTTGTCCAGGATGGCCGGCTTCCAGCTGCCGGGCTCCACGGTCTCCCAAGCGGCAATCAATAACGACAAGAGGCGGTCATGGGCGGCTTGTTCGCCGCGAACCGAAGACAGGCAGACGATACCGTCGTCGTCGGCGTGGGCTGACAAGGCTTCGCAGCGGGCTATCCACTTGCGGGCCTCGTCGGACAGCTCCATAGTTGCGTCGGACTCGGCAGGCCAACGGTAGCCGAGCAGGCGGGCCACCGCCACTTGCAAGGGGTCGGTGGCGGGCTGCGGGTGGCCATGGAAAAGCCACTGAGTCGGGTCGTCGGAATAGGGTTTCGGCAGGCCCAGGGGATAACGCTCAGCCGCGACGCTTTGCCAATGTGCAAGGTCAAAGGGCACCTTGACCAAGGTGGCGTTAGTGACTTTCAGCGCTTGGTCAATTTGGCGAACCGCCTCGTTGTATTCGGGGGATGAGCAAAAGCACCAGATGGCTGAAAGGTGGTCTGGATTGACTGGTGCCACAACAGCTACGTTGGTATCAAACTTCTGACCACCATAGAGAGAAACAGGCAACTCGCGCATCTGAGAAACAGCCACACCTACGCGACCCCAAGCTTCTTCGCCTCTTCGGTCAACGTTATGCAGCGCCTCTACGTTTTCGCGCCCAAACTTGTACAGCTGACCTCGCCCGTTTTCCCACATAAGAATGCCACTGCGGCCAGCGTAAGCACTGGTCTCCAGCACTGTGGACTGTTCTGGCTCCCAAACATTGGCAAAATCGTCTACCTCCCAGTGTTCCCGCCGAAATCGTGGGTTATCTCCTGTTGAGAGTCCTTGATGGTTTGTACATGCAACCGACAACAGGGGCCCTGAGCTTGAATCATCGAGGGCCACGCGAGCATCTGGATTTCCTAGCTGACCACTTTGACTGACCGAAACCAAGTCTGCCCCACCCCGAAGCAGGGCAGCCTTCTCTACGGCCGACTTCGGCAGACTGGCATCCAATCCGTGAAGCTGAAAGCCTGGCTCCGCTGGAGCAAGAGTCTGAGTAAGAAGAATCGCTTGCACCACCTCTCCGCTTATAGTCTCGAACGCGCCGGGACCAAGCCGAGCCAGTAGGTTCCATTTCACCCGTTTGAGCATCGATTCTCGCTGCTTCTTATAGCTGGTTAAGAACAACCAATTCTGCGGCATGACTATTTGAACCACGCCTTGGCCGCCTACTTCGGCCAACTCCAGACACCGCTCCAAGAAAACGTTAGCCAGGTCATTCTTCGCATCCGGGTAATGCGATTCGCAAAACTTCTTGAGCTCGTTGTCCTGCTTACCGCGCGCCAGATAAGGCACGTTAGTGATGACCAGCTGGTAGCGCCCATTGAGCAACGCTGCTGCATCCATCAAGCCGCGGGCGGCCAGCGTTAAGTCCCATTGCTCGTCATTCACATCATGGCCATCGCCCCACAGCGTGGCCGGAGCTTCGGCCGACAGCGCTCGGTTCAACAGCTCATGCAAGCCCTCAAATTCAAACAGGCCCAACTCACCGCTCATGCCTCGCTTCGGAGACAACAAGCTACCCAGAATCGGCGCTTGCTGAAAGCTTGCGTGCAAGTGGCGCAGCTCTTGCCGCAACATCAGCGCATGCGGCGCATCGTCCGGCACCAGCGCCTCCCAATCAGCCGCCTTGCCAGTGACCTTCAAACCGCAGCAGGCAATATTGGGCGACGGCATGCCTGTGCGCACGCCCAGCTGTTGCCCCTCTTCATCCGGGAAGCGCCAAGCCGCCAGGGCCAGTGCGAACACCGCGATTTCCACGCAGCGGGCGTCCAGTTCCAGACCGTGCAGGTTGTCCGCCAGCACGGCATCGACGGCGTCCATCGCCGACAAGCCGTCGGCCGCCATGCGCATCGGCACCAGCAACAGAAAGGCCGAGACCAGGAAGTGGCCCGAGCCGCAGCTTGGGTCCAGCAACTTGAACTCAGTCAAGGTGTTGGGCCAGCCCTCAAACTTGCCGGCGGCCGGCGTGCCGTCCTCCAGGGTGCGCAGGTAGTTCAAGGGCACCGGACAAGCCTGACCAGGGTGACGCGTCACCCACCAGGCCCCCAGCGAGTTGTGCAGCAAGAAGTCCACCATGTACGGCTCGGTGAACAGCTGCGTGACAGCGGGCAACTCATCCGCGCCAATCTTGACTTCGGAGGCGTTGACTTCGTCCTTGCGCTTGGCTTGCCAGAACTGGTAGACCCAGCCCAGGCTGTCGCTGGCCTGAAAGACCTCGGGCGGGAGATTGGCGAGTAGCTTTTCCAGCTCACGCTGATGCTCGGGCGCAAACACCAGCTCGAACACCGGGCTCAAGGGTTTGAACACCTGGGGCAACATGCGCGCGGCCAGCTTGGCGGCCAGCTCCCAATGGCTTTTGGAGCCGAGAGACATGTCGGGGTGGTTGTCCACCATGTCTCGGCAATCTTCGAGCGACACGGCCGCACCAGGCTCCCACATCAGCAGGCCGTTCTCGGCCAGGAAGCGGGCGAACAGCATGCGGTGCCATTGCTCGTAGGCGACCTCCCAGACCAGGTGGCGGGTGGGCTGCGAATCGTCGCTGTTTTTCACATCACCCAGCGCGCGGCCATGCGCCCGCAGGCGGCGGCGCAATACTTTTTGCGCGTCGGTCAGGTAGTCCGGCAGCTTGGCGTCCCCAACGGCGAGTTGCGTGAGCGCGGCCAGCGCAGCCTTCTCGGCAATGTCACGGGCGGCTTTGACGGTGTTTTCGAGCTGGGTGCGAAGTGCCTTAGGCAGAGGCAGGTTCAGCGCGGAATTCGGGTTCGACATCGGTGAAAGGCTCGGTTCTCGGTGTACTTTTTGTGGCTCGCCATCGCAACGTGACCAGAACGGCCACAGTGAGATCAGGCCGAGGCATGAGTCCCACTGTGGCTGGCACGGCTTGGCGGCCGGCTTGGCCGGTGTTACTTCGTCAACGGATGGTCGGGAATGACAAACACATCGTTTTCGGTTTCGCGCACGCGACGATTGGCCGGGCGGTGCGCGGCCAAGCCGGTTGCGGCCTTGTAGATGTCCAGTCCACGGCCCAGCTTGAACATCACGCCATGGTCCAGCACCAGATAGCGCTCGTGGGCCTCGGCCTCACGGCGCAAGGTCAGCGTCACGCCAAAGTTCTGGAACAGGTCTTTGGCCGTGTTGTCGATGGCTCGGTCTTGATGCGCGGCCGCATCCAAGGGGGGGAAACCGGTGACGATCTCGATTTCCTTTGGCCGAGCGGATTCCGCCAGGTGCAGGAGAAACTCGTTCAGATTGCGGATCTGATGGTGGTGGGCCAAGTAGGGGTCGATCAGGCACACCCGGACCGCCCCCTTGAGTACGCGGGGCTCGAACAGCTTCTCGTACGGCCAGCCGCTGGTGCCATCGGTCAGCCTGAAGCGAGCGATGACCTGCGTGGCTTCGCGCCGGACTTGATTGACCCAGCTGCCATCGTCCGGCACCGGGCCTTCCACGCGAGGTTTGGGCTTTGCTAAGGCGATGGACAAAGCGTCGGCATCGGAAGTGGCACGGGCGGTGCGGGCAGAGGGCTGCGGCTCAACAGGCGCAGGTTGGGCTGAGGCGCCTGCATCGAGTGTGGCGACTTGTGCCGCGGCGGCTGTCGGCAGCTCGCCCAGCTTCATCGACTCATCCGGTCGCACGGTACCTAACTCCATCAAGGACTCGGCTTCACGCAGCACGCCTTGAAGCTCTTGCTCGATGGATCGAACCAGTGCCTCGGTGGCTTCCTTTTGGCCGGCCACCAGCGCAGCAGCAGCGGCGCGGATGTTGTCGGTCGCTTGCTCAAGCAGGATTTGCACTTCGGCCAGCGCGTCACGTGGAGCACCTTGGGCCTCGACCACCAGGAAATCGCCGAACTCCTGCCCACGGGTCTTGAGGTGAGTTTCGAGTGCCTGAGACAGCAAGGCCTTGACCTCGCGGTAGAAGTCTTGGATCTCAGTGGACTGGCTGTTCGTGGTACCTGCACCCCAGATATTGGCCACCGTCTTGCGGCGCTCATCAATGCGATCAGACACCTCGTCGGTGACGAAGTCGTCCAGCATGGAGCTGACCCGTAGCTCTTCCGCCACGATCAGGTCCTGGGCTCGTTGCAAGGATCGTTCGAGCGACTCCTTGAGCTTGATGGTCACATCAAAGGGCATGGTCGCCCCAAGCTCCAAGGATTCGGAGATCTTGGCTCCGTCACGAGACAGCGCGTTCAGATAGATCTCAAAGCTCTTGGCGAACTCGGCAAAGATCGCCGTGTATTCACCCAGCATTTGCTGAACTTTGGGAAAGATATGGTTGGCCACCCGGGTCTGGAAGTCGTTCATGAACCCCCAGTAACCGGACCGACGTGTACGCCAGTGGCGGCCCACATCATTCGTTTCAAAGAAGGCGATCTGGCGCTCGGCCAGCAGGCCGATGTTCTCAACCAAGGTGCTGTGCTGTTGGCGTTTGACGCGCAGGCGATCAGACAGCAAGGTCACTTGTTTGGTGACAGCCCCTTCAAACCGTTGGCTAGCCTGCCCAAATTCATCACGAAAGGTGTTGAGCTTCTGCTCAGCAACCTCCTTGTCCTTGGTGTCCCGGATGGTGATGAGCTTGGTTTGCAAGACCGACTGCAAGTCCAGCAGCCCTGAACGTGCACCGATGGAGATGTTTTGCGCTGTGAGTGCCAGGCGCGACTCTGTAGAGAGCAGACGCAGCAACTGCTTCTTCAAACGCTCGACACCGCCAGGGTCGTTGGCCTCAATCGCGCATAGCACGGGTTTGCCCGCCTTCCAGTCACGATGCAGGACGGCGGAGGTGAATGCGATCTCAACGCCGCCCAACTGCTCGCGATATCGGCGCATGGCTGGGGTGTCGTCCTGGCTCAAGTCGTTCAGCGTGGCGGAAACTTCCTTGGCAATGCGCTCGCGTTCGATTTGAATTCGCAGCGCCAGAGTTTCGGGCTCTTCGTCGTTGTCTTCAGCAGTGCGAATGTGTTTGCCGTAGGTCAGGTCGACTTGCGTGATCACCACGATCAGCTGTTTGACTGTGCCTTTGCGCAGCAGGGACAGCAGAAAGTCCTTCTCGGATTGACCGTAGGCTTCGCCCGATTGGGTCAGAAAGAGAACGGCGTCAACATCATCAACGGTCTTCTCCGTCAGGCTGACGCGGAAGCGTTCCGTGTCGTCCAACCCGGGTGTGTCGATGAGCAACACGCCCTCGTCCAGGATGGGGGCAGGAGACGTGATTTCGATGCCCTGCACCAGGCAGTGATGCGGCTTGGCACCGGAGGTGAACTCCTTCAGGCGGCGACGGAACTCCGTTTCCGCCTTTTTGGTGCCGTCGGCAGCCAAGGCAATCTCGACGCTGAAGCCGCCCGGCTTGATGTACTGGCGCTGCAAAGCAGCCAGGTCAAATGCCTCTTCAATTTCACCATCTTTGTTTTTCTTGGGCTTGCCGAAACTGGTCCACATCTTCACCCGGTGTGCATCGACGTGTTTCGGATCCTCGGTGAACAAGGCTTGCAGCTTGACCCACTCTTCTTGGGGCGTGAACCGAACGGTGGCACGGACCTGGGGGCCATGGCGGAAGGTGGTGATGGCCGCAGTTTCTGGATTGGTGTCTTCGCTGGCCAGACGGGCGCCGAGGAGCTCGTTCACGAATGACGATTTGCCGGTCTTGAATCGACCCACCACGGCAACCTTGTAGTCGGTGGGCAGCTCTTGCACTTTGAGTAAATCGCCCAGCACATCGGCGGTGCGCTTGCACTCTTTGCCGATCTGCGCGATCTGAACATCGGATCGCTTCAGCAGTGCCTCACGCACCTGGCCCAGGTGTTGCGTGAGGGCTCGAATGTCGTCGCGAACTTGTTTTGGTGTTTTCACTGACTCTCCCTTTCTAACTCTCTCTGTGGACTAACTACGGTGACTGATCAGAGGCTGACCGGCCCGGACTTCAACTTGGCTTCAATCAATGCCTGGACTTCTGCGAGCCAGAGCTTCAATTCGCTTTCGTCATTCAAGGTGCGACGCGGAATGGACACGTGAACCACATTGGGTTTGAGCAACTGCACGGCCGCATGGCGCGCGGCGTCAAAGCGGCTGGGCAGTGCTTGCGTTTTTGAGGCCCAGTGTTCCAGGTCACAGTCGTCCAGCGCGTCTTGCAATTGCTCGGGCGTTCCGGTCTCTACTGAGGGCAAGGACTTCAGGCTGTGCTTGGCGCTCAGTTCGGAACGCTGGGCATCGCTGAGCTTGAGCCAATCGGCATCAGCCGACAGCTGAGCTTCTCGCTTTTGATGGGCTTGGGTGTAGTCGACCAACCTGGCATTGAGGGCCTGGCGCAGCAGGTCAGCGGCTTTGTCCCGCAGCGGGCGAACTGGATCAGGTTCGGCCAAGAGGCTGCGCTGGGCCAGGATGGCGTCGGCTTCAGCTTTCAGCTCAGCGTGCGGGCCGAGGGTCTTGCTGTGCTTGAGCAAGTCGCTCAGCTGGCTCCAGACGGGCTGGCGTTGAGCGATGTCTTCGGCGGTCTTCTTCCACAGCTTGGCCAGGCCGCTCAGCTCATCCGCGCGGTTGTAAACCTCCAGCAACTGGGCATTGCCCGATTGCGCTTCCACGGCTTCGATGGCCGTCACCGCAGGGGGCATCGGGGCAGGAGACAGGCCGCCGGCAGCGGCGGCCAAGCTGCGCAACTTCGCAAGCAAGGTCGGCAGCTTGACTTGCTCCTCTTTGGGCTGGCAGGCCACACCCACGGCGGTGAAGAGTTGCCGAATCTTGATGAGCTGCGGTGGCGAGATGGTGATGGACTCTTGCTTGAAGCTGGCTTGAGTCAGCTTGTTGCGGTCCAGGCTTTTGGCATCGACCGGCTTGCTGGCGGCGTCTTGAGCTCGGATCTGGCCGCAGGCCAGCAGGGCAAACAAGGCGCCCTCGATGGCATCTCGCGGCCAACCATACGGCGGACCTTCGAACTGGTCGCGGATTTCGCTGCCCTTTTTGCCGGCAGCGATGAAGCCGAGGAGCTTTTGGCAAACCGGGTGCTTGTCGGCTTCTTGGCTGTGGCCGACAGCCTTGAGTGCATCAAGATTGCCCTTGCGAGCGTCATCGAGCACCTTGTCCCATTTTTCGTGGTCAGCGATGTCGAACTCACGGTAGAGGCGGATGGCTGAGGCCTTGCCTGCCCGGTTCACACGGTCAGACAGATCGCTACCTTCACTGACCTCTTGCCCACCTGCTTGGAACACGCGCACGCCGGCAAACAGCTGGTCGAGCAGGTGCTTCAGCTCCTTCTCCGCATTGCCCAGGCGGCTCTCCATGGACCGCTGTGCGTCGCGTCCTTCTTCGGTGGCGGGGCTACCCTTCTTGCCCAGAGTCGCCTTGGACGCTTGCAAGGCCACGATGGCGTTGGTCAGATCGGTCTTGTGCTGCGCCGGCAGGAAGGCAAACAGGGTCGGGTTGTCTGCGCTCTTGGCCTTGGCTTCGGCAAGGACAGACTTTTCCTCGGTTTGCCAGCCATCCTGAATCCAGAGGTACAAGGCACGGTCATTGTCTTTGGGCAAGGCGTCGTCATAGACGGGCGAGAAGCGACGCTCGACATTGTCTTTGCCCTGCACCACGCGGACCTTCTTGAGAACCTCGCCAAAACGGGCCTTGATGAGGTCCGAACGTTGCTGCTCGACGCGTTGCGGCGCTGCTTTGAGTTCGGCTTCCTGCGCACGGAACTCCTCGTACCATGCGCTGGATTCACGAGTTTGCAGGCGATATTCGAGGCCATTGGGGCCGGTCATGGCCATGACGAGACGATCGCCATTCTGCAGCTCTTCCAACAGCTTGGGCAGTTGCTTGCGAAGTTCGGAAGAGCCAGCCGAAAGGTCGGTCACCAGCAGGTCCGCCAGCCTGTCCTCGGTGGCCTTCAGGCCAATGTCGAGCGCAGCTTCCGCTGGCAATTTGTTGATCAAGAAGATGAGCTTGAGCAGCTTGCCTTTGAGCTGCGAAGCGGCGTCGCCCGCGGCAAAGCGCTGGACGTTCTCAAACACTTCTTTGGGCAGCTGTGACAGGGAAACCAAATTGGCCGAGATTTGGTCATACAGAAAGTCGCCAGCCACCACATGACCGAGCGGCAACTCAGCAGTCGCGAGTACTGCTTCGTGCACCACCCTTAGCTGGCTGCGCAACTGTGAAACCGTGCCCGTCGTGTCAATGGAGCGCAGAACCCGCTCCCAGAACCGGCGACGCACGGGAAGGATGGGGTAGTCAGCCGTCATCACCGCTTCGTCGTCGGTGATGTGCTCTAACTTCGTGCCGCGCAAGTGCCGCGAGATTTCACCCAGATTGCCGCGCCAGACCTGTTCGATCTGGGCCTGAGCAGTAGGCTTTTTTGCAAGGATGATCTGTCGGGTGACGTTCTCAACATCGACATCGCTGAGCGTGACGGGCACCGGAAAACGCCCCATCAAACGCATCAAATTGGGCATTCCAGACAATGCCGACTGGCCCGTTCCAATGAACAGCAGCTTGCCTGTGAAATGCTTGCAAAGCGATTCGGTGACCTCTTGCACCATATAGGCTTTTTCCACATCGTTGCCGATGTACTGCTGCACTTCGTCGAGCACCACCAAGGTCAAAGGGAAGGTGCCGTCGACCGACACGGCTTCCGTGATGGCGGAGACCATCTCGCCATTGGAAACGTCTGTCACTTGCGGGAACTGGGCCTTGAGCAGTTGGCGAACCGCCGCTTCGTTATCAGCCAGGCCGGGCCGAAGCTTCAGCAAGGCCTTGGCCAAGTGGCCGGAGACAAACATATGAGGCAGCTCTTGCTCAAGCGACCGCGAGGCCAACTGCAACTCGGTCTCAATCAAGTCCAACAGCCCTTCCCGCTGTAGCCAGAGCATAAACAGCGCTTGGTTGTAAGACTCAGGCAGCCCTTTGGACCTGAACACGATGCTCAGCAAAGCCAAGCGCACCTTGTCCCCTGCCCCTGCGCCCAGCTTGCCGGCAGCGGCATGCAGGCCACCATGACGGCGCCCCTGCACGGACAGTTCTTTGAGATGCTCACGCACCGCGTTCGGAAGTTTCGCGAGGCTGCGGGCCGTGGCCCCATCAGCAAAGGTGTAGTCCGTCCACAAGGTGCGGAGCATCTTCGCCAAATGTGACTTGCCGCTCCCGAAAAATCCTGAAATCCAAATGCCGGGCTGCTCGTTTTGACTGCCCAGGTTCAGCAAGAACTTGTCGAGGATGGTCTCCAGGCCTCTTTCGTACTGCCCATCGCAGACAAAGGTCTCGATCTCGTAGCGCAGCACGCCTTGAGCGGCCGCAGAGTGGTCTTCAGAGAGTTCGGCAACGCCGTTATTGACCAGGCGATTTTCTGTCGGCGCCTTGGTGTAAATATCCTTGTTCAGCATGTGGATCCCTTGATTGCTGGTTTTGTTTTTGGATAGTTTTCTGTGGTGCTGCGGGTCAATCGCCTGCAAGCAGAGGTACGGCCAGGTAGTTCCAGCCATCCCGGGCATCGAGCAGACGATAGGTATGGTTCTCTGGGTGGTGTTCGCCAGGAAAAAACACGAGCAGACGCCCCGCGACTGAGTCCTTGATGCCCTCAACGACGAGTGAGACACGGGCCAATCCGAACAAGCTGCCCACGCCGAGCAAGGCCACGACAGTGTCCGGCCCAGCTTCAGCTTGGATTCGGGCATTGAGCTGCGCGGTCAGCGCAACGACGAACCCGGTCAGTTCGCCGGTTTGGTAGCCCGCAAGGTCTTCGGGGCTCTCAAAATATGCGTCCCGGTACTCCTGGGCGGCCATCCATTGGGGGAACGCGTTGGTCACATCAATCAGCAACCACTGCTTGCCGGCTTGTTGCGCAACCAGGGCGAACTCTTCGACATTCGCACGCAGGCGAAGCTCATCCGTTTTGTCATAGACGGCAAAAATGACGCGCTGGATGCCCGCCAGACCCGCTTGCCAGGGCACTGAAAGGTGCTGTTTAAAGACGCCGACAAGCTTGGTGACCTTAGATGACATGGGACCCCTCCAGACGTATTTGCTCTTCTTCCTGCGTGAGGTACTCGGGGAAGCGAACTTCTTTGACCCCTCCCCCATTCAAAAACACCAACAAACCTCGGTGCGATGCAGAGTTTGCAAGTGCCTCTAGCTCACCAGGTGAGCCAGGCAATAAATTTATCCAATCAGAAGCGAAGAGGCGCTGGCCTGACAAACCCTCTAAATGCCCAAGGAAAAGCGCGAACACAAGGGCAACCGGACTTACTTCAGGGTTGGAGCGACTCTTGCGGACCCTGCCACTGAGAAAGCCGGCCGCCGTCCAGGTACCCGCTACGTTTTGTGCAAACGACTTGAGGGAGGCCGGGCTGAATCGGTCTTGATGGTCAGCTGCCAGGCGTGCCTCCCAATCAATTCGAGCAACCACTGCGCCAACCGGGCGGCTCAAGATGAACTCCTGTGTCCGCTTCAACAATGGGTCACGCGCCAGAGAGGCCAGCAGCGCGAGCAGGGGTTGCGCGGAGTGGTCAACGTCCCACAGCCGCCGCAACGCCCGAAACAAAGGGAACATGGGATCCAGGCTGTAGAGCAACGTCAGGTGCCGCAAGGCCAGTTCCCTGGCCTTTTTTGTAGGCTTGCCGAGCACATTCAGGGCGACGATCTGATTGGCATACTCAGCCCGAGGGGCGCCCGCCGGCACATGCGCAAACAATGCCTGCAAGTCTTCAAGCATCATCGTGCGAGCGGCATGGGGGCCGTTCAGCCCAAAGCGAAAGCCCAGCTTGGTCAGAAGCTCTTCTTGGAATGGACTCACGGCTACTGCGGTGCCTTTGCGCCAGGCAGTATTTCCGCCGGAATCCCTTCGATAGGAACTCCATTAGCCCGGCAATAGGCGATCACCATGACCTCAACCATATTGGCCAGGCTGCGCATTTCTCGGTCTGCAGAGGACTGGAGGGCGGCCTTGATGTACGGCTCAACCCGCACGCTGACGACTTCCGACTTCGCGGCTGCCATTGGGAGCTCCTGTGTGCGTTACGCTAGCAAAACACTAGCTTATCGCACTTGCCCATGGCCTGAGACAGATCACCGAACGGAGGTGATCTTTCCTTCTCAAAGGTGAAAATTGACTGCTGCGCGTTGACGTAGTCTTAAGGGAAGATCTTGGCCAGGTTAGATGGTCTTTGGGCAATTGATGGCGCCTGCCGTTTAACGCGGGCACGACCGGAAATCGAAGGCAGTCACCTCACCCTTGCGCAGTTCGTAGAAAAGCTGTGCTCCGCCACTGGCATACCACTGCATCGACATCAGGCAAGGCAACCCGACATCGGCCGAGTCGTATTGGATCGGGTAGAACGCGCCAAAGAGCCTGATTTCAGACTGCAAACCACCTCGATGCCGTTTTGCTTTTTCTTGAAATAGGGTGAGCAAGGTGCCAAGCCAGTCCAGCTTTTCTGGTTCCATGCAATCGTAGATTGCTTGGATGGAACTGCCTTGACACTCAAAGCCACTGGCTACAAGCTCGACGATTTCATGCACGGCATCCCCACACGGATCGGTATTCCAATCGCCAGGCAAAGCAATTGGGGTCGCGTCCGGTGACGCATTCCAGACAAACGGACTGGGTTCATCCTGATACGCGGCCAATAGGGGTACGACACGAATCGATGTGCTCGCATCCGCAACGCCGTGCCACAGCTGCAGCAGGCCATCACCAAGCGGCTGTTGTATGGCTGCTGCGGCATCGTTCAAATCAAGCTGAAGAATAGGAAACATGGGGCGGCCTGAAACATCCATCGGGGCAGGAAAAGCCGGGGATGTGTAGAAAGGACCGCTGAGCATGCTCGCTCTGCGATCAATCTGGCTGGCCGAACGAGCTTTCGTTTTGACGGAGTAGCCCGGCGCGCTGAGCTCCACCAGTCGGTACAGACTCTGCCATTGATCCGCAGATCCGAATGGCAATGGTCGACCGAGTCGACGGCGGATCAAACGCAAGAGCTCTGTTTTCAGCTCGCGAGCAAGAGCCTCTTGTTCTCCTATGCGTCTAGGCCTCTGGATTCGCATGGCTACACCTATTCAATGGCACTGACCCTCGACGTGCTGAAGCCAAGGGTGCCGAGGCACTGAGGCTGAGCCTGATCGACAGTGTGCAAGGACCGGCGGCATTCCGATCAACGTCCGCGCAAGCGAGAAATCGAATGCCCAGAGCATCGACCACCGACTACTCAGCGGCAAGCTCGCAATTGCACCTCCGAGAGGGATGCTCAGGGTCGACGTCCCTACTTCGCCGGCCCACCGCAATGTGTCAGGCCGCACATCACCCCTCGTTGTCGCGCATGTCACAGCGGCATTGCCTGAAAGTGCCATTTACCAGCTCATTCAGGCTTGAGACAGCTTGGAATTTGAACCGGCTCATCGTCCAGCTTGGAACCCGAAAGCCTTGCTTCGACAGCCGCAGATGCTCTCATGGCACTGCCAGGAGTTCGCGTCGTTCTTGCCACGGGCTGCAGGCGATTTCTGGCGAGCAAGGATTCGCTTTGCAATTCTGGTTTCTTGCGCATTCACAGTCTTCTGTAACGGAGGTGAGCAAAGTGGGCTGCAGCATTCTGCCCAGAGCAGAACCTAAAGCTTGGAAGTCAGTTCCGCAGCCATAGCAGCAATTTACACGGTCGAACTCACCGCCAGATTGCAGCCGTTAAAAGTCTGACTGGAGAAGCACAACCCAACTGCCGAACGGCGCACTCCCCTTTGCAGGGAAGCATGTGCACCATTCGTTCGGGCCATACAGTACGCGCGAAAGATCATCACCTCTACAAGATCATGAACCAAACGCACTCCGTTTCAGCAACAGACACAGTTGCCCTTAGCGATCGGCCTCTTTCCGATCTCATTGAGCTCGCAAGTGATGGGGTGGGCCTTTTTGAACTGTTCTCAATCAAGACCGTCATGGACGTGCTGAGATATGTCAAACCAATCACCACCGACAACAACAAAGACACGGCAAGTGCAGCCGAATTGGATGCAAGCCATGAGATTTCGCTGCTGCCTGGTTCAGCTAACGCAAGATTTATTTTGTCGCGGCTAGACAGGGTTCTGCAGGCACAGACAGAAGCACGTCTTTCTTCGGATCCTTCGATTGCGCGAGAAGTCGCCGCGATCTCCGATGGCACGCACAGCCGGTACCGGCAACTTGCTCGTCCAGACGCCCCCACAGCCCGGAAGCCTTCATTTCCTTCAAGGCAAATGGCGCCTTGCATCTACAGACTCTTTCAAGATGTCTGTGCTGTCAAGCAGATCACGTCCGCAACTCTGTTCCTGACTGAGGATGTCGGTCTTGTCCAAGTAGCGTGCAACGAACTCATCTTCCGGCGCACGCCCAATGAGCTGAGCGCCGCCAAATTGCACCATCGGTCGGTGAAGCTCTCAATGCACCCGGACTACCGCTGCTGGGATGAAGACGGCAACATGTACCAGCTGCCTGGCTGGCCGGACTGGGCTGACGCTGCCACGTGGTTCGAGAACCTCCCAACGGAGAGCCATGTCCACGTTATGCACACCTCCGCTCCCGACGAGCACTTCAACCTCATCGCAAGGAAAAGCCGCTACGCAGAGAGCTGGGTTGCTTTCCTGATCCCCATGGGTCCAACGCCTCGATGCAACTTACACCCCTCATATGCCTGGCACTGGCACGAAGGAAATGCGTTCCTCGGCGTACATCGTGATGCGCCAGCAGACCTCAAGGCTACTTTCCGCGACATCGTCGCCAAACATCAACTAGTTTCAGCTTCAGCGTCATCTCGAACGGGTCAGAGCAATTGATGTGATTCGCTTCGGATTTTGATCGCAAGAACAAAGCGTGTCGGTTGATGCAGAGGCAAGGCGACGACGCCAATCCGTGGAGCAAGCAACTCGATTGCGACTTTGCCATTGGCAGGCAGCGCAACTGCACAGTCCATCCTGGACCGTGAAATCGATGAGCTGATCACCGCTTCTGAACCCAATGACATAGTCAATGGCTGGTTGCGCTGCATGGCTGTGTCGACCATTGAAAGGTACTCGGTTGCCTCGAAGAGCCAGCCCAAGTTGCAAGAGGCGTGGGAAGCTATTCGCCGGCACTACAGCGATCGTCTCTACGCCAGCTTGCACGGCGACGATGTGGTCACGCGGCTGCTGGCGGTCGACCGGGAGTACATCCATCCCATGCAAACTGAGGAGGGCTGGAAGCGGCTTACCATCGACAAGGCTGTTTGTCGTGACGCTATCTGTGCCGGCGGACCACTCTCCGCCAGACGCTGAATCTGGGCGACTGCGCAGCCACCTAAACTGCGAGCATGCCGACATCCGATCATTCCTCTCCTGATGAAGCTTCGCTTGAGCGCGAACGCTGGCTGAACGAAGCCGAAGAGCGCGCGTATCGTCCCTATCGGGAACTGCATCTCAGTTCGCAGGGTCTGCTGCTTCAATACGATGCCAGGCGGGCATTCGTCGCTGCTGCCTGGGCCTCTGTGATCGTCATCTGCCAGGCAGCAATCGAGGCTACGCTTCGTGACCTGCAACTGCACGACTACGTTTCAAAGGCCAAGGCGATCTTCTTTGACCAGGAGGATCTGGAGCGCATGCGCTTGTTCCGCAACGAGTTGCTGCATCCGCTTCCACCGGGATCTGCCTCCCTGGTTTGGTCAGTTCCGAACGGTGACTACAAGGCCTGCCATGCAGCCCTTGAAGACCACGCCAAGCAGGCCTACACACTTATGCTTGAGGCGACATTCGCGAATCGTCTGCGCTGAGCGTGTGGCGCCGTGGAGCCGCCATCTACACCCGGTCAGTGCGTGTCCAACGCACCTGCTCCCTTCGGATCTTGGCGACCCGCCACCAACATCCATGCCTGCGCCGTATCACGGCGTGAGCACTCATCACGCTCCATGCCCGTCAGGATCATCCGGTCGCTGGTTAACTGGGTGATGCGCGCATCCAGGAGGGGCGGAATCACATCCGCGTCACGGCCGATGGATTGAAGGCGAGCGCGCATGGTTGTTCGCCCGGTCAATTCGTCTCTCGCTTCCAGCATCGTGAGAAACCCTTCCTTCCAGGGCGCCGTGGATTGTTGCCAGCGCGGTACCGGCACGCCGTCTCGCCTCAAGCGCATGCACCAAAATCGATTGAACTCCATATCGAAACTGTACGCCCGTACAGCCGGCGAGAGTTGACGTCAGCGTTCTGACAATGCAAATCACTCTCTATGATGGTACTCAATGAGTGATTCTCGGTGCCCCATATGGACAAGCAAACGCTGACTCAGCAAGAGTTCTTGAAGAAAGCCAAAGCAGAGGTCTGATTGACCTGGGACCGCATGGCACTCGAGGCATGAATTCAGCCTCGAGTGCTGAAAAACAATCGTTTGCCTGATGGCTCCCAGAACTACCGCGAGATGGCGTTCTGCACTTTCAGTGAGATGCGATTCAAGGCGTGCAGGCAGTCTTGACGCCCACCTGGACACCTGCACCGTGGCATTCGAATCTATCGGCGTGTCGCCAATCGCGCCGTACCCGCGGCACTGCAGGGCCGAACCGCCATAGCGACCCTGCCTACGACAACCGCAGACACATGCGCCGAGGTTTCCTCCCTAGAGGTCTATCCAACACCTACCCTCAAGTCAGCGTGACGCGCAGACCTGTCCTGCGCGACGGGCAGATGTCGGACAAACCTAAACTGGTGCAGTTCGACCAACTTCGGCTTTAGGCACATTGCTGCCGACAAGCCAAGGTCAGCTAACCCCCCCCAAAGGTAGGCCCACTCAGGCGGGATACAAGTTTGGTCCGCAGTCGACGAAAGTTGCATCCAAGCCATCGGAGACCGCCATGCAACGCTTTCAAACAAACGTCCCTCCCGCACGCCTGTCCATGGGTCAGATCGCCGGCCGGGTGCTGGCAAAATTCTGCCGGCCTGGCCAGCACGCTAGCGACGTTCAACCCATAGCAGGTCTGGAGGTCGTGGAGTCCACCTGGGAAGAGTGGGAGGCGACCTGCGCAGCCTCACACGAGTTGACCATGTATCCTGCCCAGGCATAGCCCAAAAGCCAGCACGCTCAGATGCTCGCCCGCGAACGCGAGGCCAGAAGCGGCCATATTCATCCCCTCGGGTACTGGGCACGCGCGTCAAAACAAGCGCTCGCCCTTGACTCGAACTCAGGGCTTTGTTGCCCCGATCGGCAGCCACTCGATACCCGTACGTCGCACCAACTCCGAATAGCTGATCGGCCTCGATGCGACTTCATCGTCCCTGTTTCGTTGCCAGTGAGCCCAGGCCTGGCGTGTCTCGCTGTCATACACCAGCTTGAACACATGGCTGGGAACGCTTACTCCGTTGGCGCCGATCCGCGGGCTGCTTGAATCGAACACCGGGCCGGTGATCACATAGACATCCCCCTTGGCACGCTGCACATACTTGCGCGTGTCCTGCTCAATCTTGGACCAGGGCCCCGAGTTGTGTCTTATCGACTGGGGCACCATGTTGGCCAGCGAGAAGGACTGGGCAAGCGCTTCTTCCGTGACCATGTCGCCGGAGGGCGCCATGTGGCCGCGCGAATAGCCGGATCGCTTGTAGTCGTCGAGTTC
>Ga0187843_10000256_pt1 | contig 41764 bp, 53 predicted proteins | sample SpaLakP09_SKY_43_FD_134516 | JGI IMG/M metagenome (GOLD analysis project Ga0187843, IMG submission 134516) | Oligotrophic lake water microbial communities from Sparkling Lake, Wisconsin, USA - SP09_SKY_43 | ecosystem: Environmental > Aquatic > Freshwater > Lake | place: USA: Sparkling Lake... | reverse complement strand
ATCATAGAAGATGTATATGAGGAGATTATTAACAAGTTTAAGCCTCTGCTTACTGATGAGTTTTTTCAGAAAAATAATTTAAAGACAGGGCGCATATTTCAGCTTCCGCATCCAACAAATTCTTTTGACAATAATTTAATAGTACTTGTAAAATAATATTCATATACTATAATTACCTTATGATTATAAAAGATATTAAGGTTTACGATGGCAAGATCCTACACTCCCGATTTGCATACAAATTCTTTAGAGATAAAACTTTACCAATTGGTAATATCATAGCTTTCAGAGCACCGATGAAAGTTGAACTAGAAGGCATGATAGATAGTGAGGATGTTCTCAACAATGACTATATTTACAGTGATGATGCTATTAATTTTTTGTGGGAGATACCATATCTTGATCCATTTGGCGCCGTTGCGTGGCAGAGACTGTTTAATACACAGATTGCCAACATTCTCAGCAATAGATTCATCAAAGCACCCATTGAAGTTGATGGTGATGATTTGATTGTGCACAAAGAGCATGCGCAAGGCGGCATTACTCAGCAAAAAGGAAAGTGTAGTGTGAGTATTACCTATTCAAAAAATAATATTGCGATGGGTCATACAGGAATTAATATTAATGCGGGTAAAAAGGCACCAGCTTTTGCTTACTCAACACAACTCACTGATGAACAAGCAACTCTTTTCATGCAAGAGGTAGTCAATCTGTTCTACGCATTGAATGATGATATCTTTATTGCAACATCAAAAGTTATTACATGACAATTTTTGATTTTATTAAAGACATCTTATTCACTAAGAGTAAGGCAAGCTTTAATAACATAGATAGTGAAAGCATATTCACACCTTATATGCTCAACAGATGGGCAAGTATGTACTCAAATACTCTAACATTATACTGCAACATACTCAACAAGTACTATCAGTTCAGTGCAGAAAAGGCAGATATCTTCAATCTATTCTTACATGTATTTCCAAAGGTCAAACAAAAGAAGATTTTTTATATAAAAAAAACTAAACCTGCAGAAAAAACTGATGAAGATGTCAATACTACACTTATTGCAAATTCACTTGAGATATCTCAACGGGAAGCAATGCTCTATAAAAGTATGTTGAATACCGCCTTGAAGAGCGTAATATAATAACATGGCATATGACATTGATCTCCTACCTACTCAGAAGCACCTAATAGACCTCGCGGAACTGCCCAAGAATTCATTTAACTCTGTATTCTATGGATATAACCTAAAAGCAGTGCTTGATGATGTGCTACTTGTCAAATATGTTGATGAAACAGAAGATGGTACATCAATAATGCGCAACGGCATTGTTGTGCCTATCAATGTCGATACAAAAGCATGGAGAATTGGTGAAGTAATTCTATGTGGACCAAATGCCAAATATGTTAAAACAGGTGACTTTGTATGCTTCCCTAACAACCTAGGAGTGCCAGTTTCAAACCTTGATATCGATGATTATGGTACCCTGAAGAAAGGTTTATTTTTAAATGAGCAGCGCATCTTTGGAGTTTGTTCAATTAAAAAAGAAGACAACACAGTTGCTGCTGCAGTTCTAAAGAAGCGCAGTTAAGCTCAATGAAGACGTCTTTGTCCACATTAAAGACATTACTCATGAGCAATGTTACAGAGATTAAGTTTTTTCGAAAAAGACAGAAGCCAGGTTTTCCACCAACACGCAGAATGCTCTGTACCAGCAGTTTTCCTTTGCTTAACAGCCCTGAAGGGCGCATAGCATTGAATTATAGAGCCCCAAAATCACCACCCAAGGTTAATATGATAGAGAGAAATGTATTAATAACCTGGGATATCTTTATGCAGGATTACAGATGTATCAACATGGCTGCATGCAATTTGATCTCCGTCATACCCGCTAATAAAGAATTCTGGAAATTCTTCAATGAAAAATTGGCCAGACTTTCATCGCAGCAAAAAATGAATTTCATGAACAAATGATATCCCCCGATATAATAGAAAAGGAAATCTCTAATGCGCTACAAAAGCGTATTGAATTTGTTGTTGAGAGAAAAGTAATAAAATCTGGAAAGCTAATACTTTTCTGTATTAAAGATTTTTATTGTAACTTTACTCTCTTCTCTGATACTAAGAACAAAAATATACTGTATGAGGTACCATATCCCTTCAATCTGGAAGCTGATGACACTTCAATAACTCTTGACTATACGATTGATACCTTTCAAAAAAATAATCCCAATACACTGGCCTGTATCAATGTTTTCAAAGGTTTTAGGAAACCCTCAAAACTCTTCAATAAGAAATTAGTTTTAAGATTCTCTTTATAAACATAAAAACTATACTATAATAGATTTGTGCTTAGTAAATACTTAAATCATTTTCCTGGTAACTATAGCCCCTCTACACAACAAGTAAAATTGATTGAGAAAGTGGAGAGCGCGTTTGGCAGAGGTAAGAAATATGTTATTGCTTGTGCTCCAACAGGATCAGGTAAGAGTTTTTTATCAAAAACACTTTCTGGATTGGGTCAGCAGCCAACACAAGAGTTTACAAATCTCATCAAGAGTTATAATGCATACAAACAGGATTACACAGGCAGCTACACTAGTGAAGCAGAATGCCTAGCTCAACCACCTTTTGGTACATTTGTACTGACCATAACCAAATCCCTTCAAGATCAATATCTGTCTCTGTTTCCTGATACCAACATTCTCAAAGGCAAAACAAACTACATATGTGATGTAGATCCAAATTTTGATGTGGAAACTGCACCCTGCCTATCTGTGAGCTCACTCAAGGATGATTGCTGCAAGCAGAACAGATGTTCATATTACAATGCAAGAAACACTGCTCTGCTATCACCATTTGCTGCCTTAAACTACAAGATGTTCATGGCACTGCCCAGTCACATCAAGCGCAAAAACTTTATCATCTGTGATGAAGCTTCAGAGCTTGAAGAGGAATTGGTTACCCGGTTCTCTGCAGAGATTAACTACGAAAGACTCAAGAACTATAACATACCATACAAAGTGCTTACAACAGAGAGCTACGAGAAGGCAAGAGCCTGGATATGTGAGCTGCTTGAAGGTGTGAATGAAAAGATAAATGCTCTCACTGCCACAGTTGGTAAAAAACCAAAAGGATACACACAATCAGAAAAGATAAAGCTTATCTATCTGAAAAACCTTGTAAGTGCTTTGCTAATGGTTGATACTCTGTGGAGTGATTGTGAATTCACAATTGACAAGGACTCCAAGAAAGCTGTGTTCACCCCTTTGAAGATTGATCGTCTTACCAAGCACATCTTTGATTATGGTGATAAGATTCTCTTGATGTCAGCAACCATCATTGACCACAAGAATTTTGCAAAAAATCTAGGCATAGCAGATTATGAATATGTGGAAGTGGAGAGTGAGTTCAGTGCTGACAAATCTCCAATCCATGTGACATCAAAGAACAAGCTAAACTATAAGAATTATAAAGTTATTCTGCCTGATATAGCTTTGCAGATCAAAGCCATAGCAGAACACCATAAGACTGACAAAGGCATCATACATACACACAGCCTGGAAATTACAAACATATTGAGAGACAAGCTCAACAGCGACAAAAGATTTTTATTCAGAGATGAAACATCAACCAATGAATCTATTCTCAAAGAACATCATAGCACTGACCTGCCCACAATTTTAGTTTCCCCTTCTTTGTGTTATGGTGTGGATCTCAAGGATGATCTTGCACGGTTTCAAATCATTGTTAAACTGCCATTCCCTCCATTGTCTGTGAAGCGTGTCAAGAAGTTGTTTGATTCTGATAAAGATTGGTATGAGAATAAGATGCTAAACACATTGGTGCAAGCTTGTGGAAGGGCAACTAGAAGTAAGAATGATTTTTCCACTACCTACATACTTGATGGTAACATTGTTAATACGCTGAAAAGATCACGTGCAAAGCTGCCTCAATCATTTATAGACAGAGTTGTTTAATAAATAATTAAGTGAAGAACCAAACGTTCCACTTTGAAATAAAAGATGTAATGACACAGTTTGTAGCTGCGTTTGATAACATTATCATCAAGCGCTTCAATGATTCAAGAGAACCACAAAGTGCTTTACAGGTAAGATACGTATATGCCCCAAAGCAAAGGGTTCTGTATGACATTGTTAACAAAGCACAAAACATCACAATACCTGTTGTAGCTGTAAGCATTGCAAGTATTAGCCGTGATGATGACAGAGTTTTTAATAAGATAGGCGGGTTTTATTTTCCGCAAGGTACTGCTGAAAACCTAAAGAAAGGTCAAACAAATTATTATAACAGCCCGGTGCCAGTTAGTATTAATGTTAGCATGTCTATTATTACAAAGTTTCAATCTGATATGGATCAAATATTGAGCAATTTTGTACCATATACAAATCCTTATATCATACTTTCTTGGAGAGTACCAGAAGAGATAGTATCAAATGGTTTTGCTTTTCCTCAAGAGATTAGAAGTGAAGTGCTTTGGGATGGAAACATTACAATGGGATACCCCACCGACATTGCAGCAAATGAAAAATATAGAGTAACAGGGGATACATCCTTTACAATCAAAGGATGGTTATTCACTGCATCATATAATTCAGGTACAGTAAACAATATTTTTTATATTGATTCAAATTTTCATACAAGCACACTCATAACTAACTATCAAGAGCTTTCCACAACAAATTATTACCCTGTTTCATCTGGATTAATAAATGAAACTGAAACTGTATCAATATCAGGATACCCTCAAATAACAGATATTAATTACAGCATTAATACTGCATATTAAAATGAACTATATCACTCTGTATCCCGGTCAAACTGCTGCCATTGTAATGAAAGGGTATTTCTTTGATGCAACAAGCTTTGTTCTTTTAAGCTGTAGCGATAATACCGTTTTCCCTTATGTAAGTGTCATCAATCTCTTCCCTTTATCTGGTCACCTCAATTCTTCGTTTCCACAAATCACAGGATATCCTTGGCAGAATTTTAACAATTTAAATTTCAATCAAATGTCCATAAATGTGTACAATCTGCCGGTAGATAATATCTATGATATTGTAGTAGGTAATAGAGCTGGCTACTCAAAGCTCTCTAAGAAAGATTACTCTATTATCACACTTGATGCATCATAACTTCAAAACCTAAGATAATGACTAGATCTTTAAATTACATAGTATATCATAAATAAGACTATATGGCAGACTCCAATCGCGAATCTACGTTCGGCAGAAATTTAATGAAGTTCATCTCTTCTAATCTACCATACCAATCTGTTGATCCTTCTGCAAAAATTAATGCATTAAACCCAAAATATGAATTGTTTTACAATCAGGGTACCAAAGCAGATGATGCTCTATCCAGACAATCAATCTCCAATTCGCCGACATATTCAGAAGATCTTTTTGCTAATGTACTGCGCAACCGTGATTTCCATGATTTCATGTATGCAAACATACAGCCAGACAAATCTCGCAGATTAATGGATTACAGAGTCATGGCTGCTTTTGCTGAAGTAGCTGACGCACTTGATGAGATTTGTGATGAGTTTATAAACAAGGATGAACAAGGTGAAATTGTAAAAGTTGTTTTCAAGGATGCCTCAATTTCTGAACAACAGAAAAACGAAGTACGCAAAGAGTTTCAAAAATACATCGGGTTCTTTAATTTGGATCAAAAAGGTTGGGAGTATTGTCGCAACCTTCTGGTTGATTCTGAACTGTACTGGGAGCACATTATTCATAAAGATTACAGAGATAAAGGTGTTCTAGGAGTATTGCAGGTGCCTTCTGATACAATGGATCCTGTGTACCAAAATGTACAAAATCTCAAAGTGAAAGGCTATTTGCTAAGGAAGCCTATTTACGATTCTAAGAATCCAGGCAAAATAGTGAAGACAGAATTGGTTCCAATGGACATGAACCAAGTTACATACGTAAATTCAGGAATATGGAATGAAACAAAAACGCTAAGACTGCCTTTCATAGAAAATTGCAGACGTGCTTATAGACAACTTTCCCTCATAGAAGATTCTATTGTCATATACAGACTTGTCAGAGCACCTGAGCGATTGGTTTTTAATGTGGATGTGGGAAATATGCCACCACCCAAAGCTGAAGCTTATCTAAGAAAGCTAATGGCACAGTACTGGTCCAAGCGAACCTTTGATGCAGATCAAGGTGCTGCAGTGCAAAAATTCAACCCTCAATCCATGCTGGATAGCTTTTGGTTTGCAAAGAGGACAGGAAGTGAAGGCACCAATGTTACATCACTCCCAGGTGGTCAAAATCTGGGCGAACTAACTGATTTGATGTACTTTGTTAAAAAACTTTACAAATCACTCAAAGTGCCAGTCAACAGACTCAACCCTGAAGATACCTACAATGATGGGGCAAATATTCTCAGAGAGGAATTAAAGTTTGCCAGATTTGTAATCAGACTGCAGCAAAGATTTGCTTCAGGTATTAAGCCTGGGTTTCTTGCACATCTTAAGATGAAAGGTTTAACAGACAAGATAGGCATCAGAGAAGAAACTCTTGAACTCATCTTCAATGTACCAACTAATTTCTATGAACTAAGAGAAAGTCAAAAATTCCAGATCAAAGCTGAGAATTTCAATTCCATTACACAGAGTGATCTCATATCTAAAACATATGCACAGAAGAGATATCTTGGATGGTCAGATACAGATATGATGGCGAACAGAGAATTTTTACGCAAGGACAAAGAATTGCAATGGGAGCTGTCACAAATTGAGAATAATGGCCCAAACTGGAGAGAAATGGGAGCAACAGTTCCTGGTGAAGGTGGCAGTGAATCAGGCATGGGTGGTGGAGCTGCTCCAGCAGGTGGGCCCCCAGCCTTTGGGCCTACACCTGAAGTACCAGAAACTGGTGGAGAAGCTGAAGGTGCTGCAGATGCACCAGCACCAGAACCTGCTGGTGGCGGTGAAGCTTCTGCGCTTCCTAAATAACTTTTGTATAAATAATATTAATGGCGTGCACGGATATAACCCCGATAACAGCTTTCGAGAGTACCAATCTTAACAGTAAGATTTCCACTTTCACGCGCCTCTCTGATCGCATAATGCGCACTCTGGGTGCACCTCTAATCAATGTAGAAATACATCATGATCAACTATTTGAGAATATAAGCATAGCTTGTGAAATGTTTACTAAATTTGCTGGCTATACTGAAGAATATCTTGTTTTTGATTCTGATTTATATGTGGATGGCAAGGGTGTCAAGCTAGATGAATTGTTCAGCATAACACCCTTCTTTAATAAAAATAACTCACCCTCACCTGTTGTGTATGTAGCTTTATCCTCAATACCAGGCAGTACGTTCTCTTCTTCACCTACTTTAAGCTCAATCTACCTGGATGGCATTTTTAAAAATCAAATTCTAACAAAAACAAATCATCTCAGTGTCATTAACTTCAACAATGCATTAACAGCAAATTTTATCAACTCAAATAACTCACAAGAAACTCTAGTCAATAGTTTTGATTATGATTTACTAGACTATAGAAAAGTTATGGATGTTTTTGATTTTGAAGAAGGTAGTTCCACAGGTGTTAATACTTTGTTTACCATAGAACAATCCCTTGCCCAGCAAACATATTTTAGCTATGCAATGGGCAATTATGGCTTTGATTTGATTAGCTGGTATGTTCTGAAAGACTGGATGAAAATGAGAGAGAAGCTCTTAGCACAAAAGAAATACTATACATTTGATGAAAGAACTCAGTACCTCGTTTTATATCCACCCCCTCGAACACCAGGCTCTGGAAGCAGATTTTATGGAATTATTGCATGTTACGTAGAGAGACCAATAAGAGACATAATCAAGGAACCATGGGTGTACCAATATGCACTTGCGTTATCAAAAGTGTCTGTAGGTAATGTACGAACTAAATATTCAGGAACAACTCTGTTTGGTGGTGGTCAAATAAATGGTACAGATATTCTCTCGCAAGGTCTTGAAGAAAAGGGTAAACTTGAAGAGATGCTACAATCTGGTCCTCCAGGATTTGGTGATGCAGCTCCTCCAATGTTTTTCGTAGGATAATGCTACCTCTCAAAAAGAACGATAACTACAGACAAGGTATTTTTAAGCCTAAAAATGCACTTAAATATCTGGGCAAAGGCATGCCTGTATATAGAAGTGGATGGGAACTTAAATTTTTTAGATGGTGTGATGATAATGTTAACATATTGGAATGGGCTAGTGAGTCCGTTATCATACCATATGTTAACCCTGTTGATGGTAAAGTGCACAGATACTACACAGATGGTGTGGTAGCAATAAAAGAGGGTGACAAGATAGCAAAATATATCATAGAGATAAAGCCGAGTACACAAGTAAAAGCTCCAGTTAAGGGTAAAAAGCGTCAAAGTACCATGCTTTATGAGAATTACCGGTACATTCAAAATCAAGCCAAGTGGAAATCAGCACAAGAATGGTGTACCAAGCATGGATACAAGTTTTTAATATTGACTGAGAGAGAGTTAGGAATAAGTAAAAAATGATACAGAAAGAATAAATATTTCTATGCCGCTTAAACTCATCGTAGAGACACCACAAGAGAATACTGATTTCGAATATATTTACGAAGAAAAAAACCACAAAGAAGCCCCTAAGCTGTTTATCTCTGGTCCCTATATGATGTGTGAGACAGTTAATAAAAACAAGCGCATTTATTCACGTGAAGACATGGAAAAAGAAGTTGACCGTTATGTAAAAGAAATGGTAGGAACAAAGAGAGCCATGGGCGAACTCAATCACCCTGAAAGTGCTGATGTCAATCTCGCCAATGCATGTCACTTGGTGACCACTTTGAAGTTGGATGGTAATTATGTTGTTGGAAGATCACAAGTGCTCTCAACACCTGCAGGTAAGATAGTAGAATGTCTAATTAAGGATGGTGTGAAAGTAGGCATGTCATCGAGAGCTTTGGGTGAACTTAAAGAAGAAAATGGTGTCAACAGAGTGAACAACATGAGGCTCATTGCAGTTGACTGTGTTGCTGATCCATCATGTCCTTCCGCCTTTGTTAACGGTATCCTGGAGAGTAAGCAATATGTTGTAAAGAACAATGGTGAGCTTGAAGAGATGTATGAAGCTTTTGAGAAATCACTCTCAAAATTACCCAAACATGATGTTGAATCGTTTTTAAAAGAACAATTCATTAATTTTATTAGAAAAATCAAGTAATTGTAATAAATACTTCTATGGCCGAAACAAAAACAAACAAAGACAGCAATAACACAAATTTGCTTAATTTTGTTAAGCATATTTCTCAAAAAAATTATGCTGAAGCCAATAAATATTTACAGGAAGTTGTCGATTCAAAGCTCAAAGCTAAGATTGAAACAGCTTCCAAGAAAAAACTATTTTAATTTATGAGCAATATATCTGATGTACTCAAGGAAGCAACAAAGGATATCCTTTCAGAGGATACCCTCAAGGAAATTGAGAATGTTTTCAACACGAGTGTAAATGAAAAGGTTGAACTGCATGTAAAGAAAGCCCTCACAGAACAGGATGAAGATTATTCTGCTAAACTAGAAAAGCTTATTGAAGCAATTGATACTGACCATACGAACAAATTACAAAAAGTTGTTGAAGCAATTGATGCTGATCGCGCTGCCAAGCTAAAGACTGTCATTGAAAAATATGGAACAGCCTTGCAGAGTGAAGCAGCAACTTTTAAGAATGAACTGGTTGCAAAAATTTCCAAATATCTTGAGGTTTATCTTGAGAATAAAGTTCCTACTGCTTCTATCAATGAAGCTGTTAAGAACAAGAAAGCCACAAAAGTATTGGAAAATATAAGAAGCATTCTTGCTGTAAACATGGCAGTGTCTAATGAGAGTATCAAAGATGCTGTTGTTGATGGTAAGAAGCAATTAAAGAAGCTGCATCGCAGCTTGAAGCCACAAATGAGAAAGTCAAGACTCTTGCTGAAGAGCTTGCTACAGTCAAGGCAGAATTAACTCTAGAAAAGAAAATTCAAGAGTTAGATGAAAACAGAAAGGTTTATGCAAGAAAGATGCTTGCTAATAAATCTGAAAAGTTCATCAATGAAAACTTTGACTACACTTTGGGGCTTTGGGAAAAGAATGAAGAAGTAAAAACAGATAATATCACAGAAGAAGCTGCTAAAACTGCTACATCCTCTGAAGTTGATAGACCTATTGTAAATGAGTCTGTTGCAACTAATGATGATGCTGATCCTTCATTCAATGCTTATTTAAGCGAACTTAAAAAATACTAATTTTTAATTTCCTGAGGCTATAAGCGCCTGAACAGAAAAAACCGGTCGACAAAAATAATAGGAAAATTATTACAATATGTCTAAACAAATTCGTCCTTCACAGTCTTACATTAGTGAAGATCGCGCTAAATTATTGACAGAGAAGTGGGGTCCAGTTCTGGATTACACCTCTACCAATGTTAGAGCTATCGAAGACGATCACACACGCCTAAACACTGCTATTCTTTTGGAAAACCAAGAGAAGTGGTGCATGGAAGCCAACAATACTGCTGGCCCAGGCTCTGTTCTAGGTAGCTGGACCGATAACGGTAACCAGTTCCCTTCACAGAACGATACAGGATTCAATCCTGGTGATTATCGTCTTCCGAAGATCCTCATTCCCATGATCAGACGTACGTTCCCCGAGTTGATCACTAACGAAATCGTTGGTGTACAGCCTATGAGTGGCCCCGTCGGACTTGCATTCGCCTTGCGATACAAGTACGAGGGTACCTCCCTTGGCTCACAAATCAACTCTGGTGACGGTGCACCAAACGTCTCCGGCAATGCCGGGGGCCCTCAGGCTCAGTCCTCAGGCGCAGAGCTAGGATATCAGTATCTTGACTCCAGATTCACCGGCACTAGTGCCGCTGCTCTCTCTGGTGACGGTACTTATTTCAATATGCTCGACAGCGACAAGGGTGTTGCTCAGTTGCTCGCTAATTTCGAGTTAACAAGCAAGATTCCTCAAGTTGTTGTTAGCTTTGAGAAAACTGCAGTTGAGGCAGGTACACGTAGGCTCGCCGCTCGCTGGTCCGTAGAGCTCGAGCAGGATCTGAAGAACATGAACGGCATCGATATCGATACTGAACTCACAAACGCTATGTCTTATGAGTTACAAGCCGAAATCGACCGTGAAATGATCATCAGAATGATCCAGACAGCTTTGAACGGTGGCTTAGGCCGCGGTTTCAGCATCTGGAGTCCTGCTTCTGCAGACGGTCGCTGGCTTGTTGAGCGTAACCGCGACTTCTATCAGAGGTTGATCGTCGAAGCTAATCGTATTGCAGTCCGTAATCGCAGAGGCTCTGCCAACTTCATTGTTGCCACACCTCGCGTTTGCGCAATCTTGGAAATGCTCCCTGAATTTCAGTGGGTACCAGTCCAGGGTAATGTCAATACACAGCCCGTCGGCGTCGCTAAGGTAGGATCACTTGCAGGAAGATTTAACGTTTATCGTGACACACGTACAGAAGCTCAGTTTGAAGCCAACGCTGGAGGAAACTTCGGCGGCACAGGCGCTGCGCCAGTTACTCGTGCCTCTCGTCTTGAGTACGCCCTCTTGGGCTACAAAGGACCAGAGTTCTACGACACTGGTATCATCTACTGCCCTTACATACCTGTCATGGTACAACGTACAATTGGAACCAATGATTTCGCTCCTCGCGTAGGTCTCATGACCCGCTACGGGGTTGTCGATAACATCTTTGGTGCTAACTTGTACTACCACGTTATCATCTTGCAGGGTCTCGGCGTTGCGTTCCAACCTGGAACACAATCTGTTTACTTCTAAAAAAAGTAGACAGTAGAGTCCACAAAGAAATCACTTTCACCTGGTAAGTCCCAGGAAATTTAAAAAAGGGCCTCTTGCGAGGCCCTTTTTTTTTGTCTGAATATAAAAAAATACACTTGTTGCGAATAAATATTTACATGGCCCTACTAACATCTACACTCTCTTCCAATGCTATTAACACTAGCACATACAATCTTGCCAATTCAGCATTCACTGGCACAATCACTGTCTCTGGTCAAATTGACCCAAGCTTTGATGGTGCATTGTCTGGCAGCAATTTTGCTTTTAGTGGGACCTTTAGTTACAGTGTTACAGGTGCTGCTGGCAGCACATTGACTGCTAACGCAACTACTTTGGTACTGACTATTCCTTATGCTGGTGGTTCAAATGTGGCTTATGGGTCATTGCAGAGTGGCAGTGTATATTATCCAGGTGCCAGTGCTGCAGTTCTTGTTGTTGGATTTAATGTTCCTTTGTTCAATACCACAATCAGTGTTTCAGCTAACAGAACCAATGCAGTGCTCCCTGTGGCTGGTTACATTAATCAAATTGATGTGCCATACAAATCAACTGGCACAAACACATCCATTGGATCAAATGCAGTAAACTTCCGCACTGTTGGTGATTTTCAGAGACTCTGGAGTCTCAACGGCTAATTATTGCCGCACTGTCTTTGGAAAATATTTGAACTTGTCCCACATGGCATGATTCTGCTTCAATAGCTCTTGGCTATTGGCACGGATAGGATTGATATCAATTCCACCACGTCTGACATACAGGCAAGACACCATCAATTCCTCTGGCTTGGTCAGATCATACAGACGCTTGTAAATGGTCTCGCAAATCTCTTCATGAAAATGGCATTCATCTCTGAAGGAGGCAATGTACTGCAACAAGGAGGTGGGGTTGAGAGCACAAGGACCCTTGTAATGAATGTACACATCACCCCAGTCTGGTTGGGAAGTAACTCTGCAATTGCTCTTCAATAAAGCGGAATGATAACGTTGAATTTTTTGTGGATCACCATCTGTCCAGCTTAGTAAAGTAGGATCCTCCTTGTAGCCACGTGATTTGATCTTGGTCACATCAATGAGATTCTCCAGTGTAGGGTACTGAGCACAAGGGAACAAGGGTGGATAATACATATCATCATCCACCGCTTTTGTAAGGCGAACATAGACCTGTACATCTGTTTCTAATAGCTTGGATAGGTCTTCTTGCATCTTGGCTTCCAATTGCTGTAGCACACTCACAATGCTGCCACTGAATTTTTCCATGTTGAATGTGTTCATGTACAGCTTGATGGATTTGGATTCCACAATGTATTTGTTTGTGGCAGGGTACACACACTTGGCTATGGCTGCAATGGGCATGCCTTCTTCAGTTATGCAGGACACCTCATATGCATTCCACACATCATACCCCACAAAGGGTGGATTCTCATCAGATATGTTCAAATGCTTTCTGTTGTTTTGACGAGGTTCACGCACCAGCATGCTTGGATCATAAGTGCACTTGTACCCAGTTATTTTGCCCAAATGCTTTGATATGTTACTGTTATCTAATTGCGTATTCATTAAGTTTTATTTTAATTGCTTCCATGCGTTGTTCCACTGTTCCCTTTAAAATAGTTACCTTGTCCTTTAACCTCTCATCCTTAAGCCAACAATTTTCATACGAATCAATAATTGCATCTCTAAATTCTTTATCAATACTTCTTTCACCATCATCCTCCAGGGGCACATCATGAGGGCTTGGATAAAAGATATGATCATATTTGTGAATATAATTTGTATAATACATGAGACCCAGACTATTGGACACAGGAAAATCTTTTAACCTATTATAGGCGAAATAATTTGTAAACACCATTCCATCCATTATGCAACGATCATGCAATATGCCTTGAAATCCAAATCCTTTATAGTTATAAAACAAATTCTCAAACTCTTTGTTAAGAATCAGAGTCTGAGTTACATCGTTTGCACCTGCCTCGTTAATATCCACCCCATGCTCGCGTTTAATTAACCTCGTAACTTCATCAATATAACACAACTTCGAACCATAATACTCTTTACACTTCTTGAGCAGAGTAGTCTTACCCGAACTTTGCGGACCAGTAAAAGTAAATATCACAATATTATTCTAAGGGCAAACATTACATTAATCAATATAATTTTATTATGAACCTGTAACATCAAGCATTCTGTACACCTGCACTTTGCGCTTGACTCCTAGATTATATTCCCGATAAGAGTTGTACACCAATCCATATAAGCCAGGAAAATAGGGAAAGCAGTCTTGTGGCAGCTTACTAGTAAAATAAATCAAGTCATTAAACACAGTAGCACTATAAGAATTGATTAATGATGTTACATTTACTGTGCTGTTGTAAGAACCTGTTCTTGCAATGCCAAATCGAATTGTGAAGGGGAATGATTGAATTTGTGTCACACCGTCACCTGATCCTCTTCCAACTGGCCCTGGTGGCACATCTGGATCTGTAATGGTACCACCAATGTGTCTGTAGTAATTGGTGCTGTAGTCAGTAGTACCATTTGGCCAGCTATAGGGCAAATACTTACTGCCTGTATCATAAGTTGTGCCTTGCATGGATGTATAATCATATATGTTAGAAAATGCAGGAAACAAATTTTGACCTTGACTATTGGTTGGCCAATTGAAGCTTGCTGTAATAGTGGAAACAGTGGAGGTGAATGTACCATTCAGAAAGTTGTATGCAACACCACCTGCCTGATTGAAATTGTTTGGTGCACCAGTAAAGGGGCCTCCAGCAGCTATAACAGCAGCTGTTAATGCTTTATGTGCTGTATATACAACCTGCTTGCACATCCAATCCATGATTGGATAAATCTCGTTAATAGCATTCTCATATTTGTTTATGGATGTTAGAGACTGTGATATGACAGTATCAACAGCACTGAGCTGCACATTTAATATGTTTGTTGCATATGCATAAGGACTAATAATAAAATCCACATTCTTAATGCCTGATCCACTTGAATTTGAAGCTACTACAGTCACTGTAGTTACACCATTATTTGCAGGTGCACCAGTTATGAGACCTGTTACAAGATCAACCGTTAATCCAGCTGGCAGCCCAGATGATGCATAAGAAACAGGATTGTTTGTTGCAACAATCTGATAGCTAAGAGACACATTCTTGTTGCCGATAACTTCAGCTGGACTGGTAATTACTGGTGCTGCCATACTAGATTCTATTTACACCATTTCTTTCTTTTAACAACTTCCGCAATTATGCAATAAACAGCTGTATCACTAAATGCATCAAATATGGACTCATTTGCCGCTTGAAAGGATTTCTTGCGCAAAACCATGTTAATTAATCGCTGAATTTTATCATTCAATCTGACAACAATTGCAGATATGGATGCAATAATATCCTCTTGTTTATGCAGATCAGACCCCAAACTAATATTATGTGGACCGTAGTCAAATTGCTTCTTGCAAAAGGTTTCATACTGCTCTTGCTGGATTTTTTTAAATTCCTCACAAGTTTCAGGGTATGTTGCTTCAACACTTTTAATATATTCTTCAATATTCAAAGTCTTACTCCATAATTTACTTTGCCTGAGTTCAACACGCCCAGGTTGCAACCACCTGCATAGCTTATTGCACTTTGCAGGTCTTGCTTAATTTCTATTAATTTTTCTTCATATGTAAAGCCATCGGTGTCCATAAGCTTCATTGTACCTTCAATATTCTTTTTATCCATCTTATTATGCACGCTAGCTGAGCCATAATATTGTTTATATCGTCTTCCACTGCCATCCTTTACCACAGGAGCAGGACTGTCAGTGCATGCAGCAAATATAGATCCACACATCACCATGGTAGCACCAGCAACCAGAGCTTTTGCTATGTCACCATTGCAGCGTATGCCTCCATCAGCAATGACTGGGATGTCTCTATCCTTAGCGCACTCCATGATGCAACTAAACATGGGATAGGTAAACCCGGTTTTGTCTTTTGTGGTGCAAGCATAGCCACCGCCAATGCCCACCTTCACCACATCTGCACCCATGCTGTGCAAGTATTCAACCCCCTGAAAAGTGGCAACATTACCAGCAATAATTTTTGTACCTGGTAGACTTTGTTTGATGTGTTTGATCTGATCTGCAACCTTGGAATGATGGCCATGGGCCACATCTATGGTAATAAAGTCAACACGAAGATGTCGCTTAGCTAATTCAGTAATTATGCTTGCATCCTTGGGTTGTATCCCCACACTGATGGAGATGGTCTTGAATTCGCCCATCCAAGCCTTGTTATTAGCATCTTCAACAAACTTAATAATGTCAACACCAAACCGGTGCATAATGTAAAAATAACCTTCAAAATCTAACATCTTGCAAATATCATAATCAATGCAGCATTTCATGTTGGCAGGCACAACAGGCAATGCAAATGTTTTACCACAAAACATTACATCTGTATCTATTTCAGACCTAGTTTGAATAGAGTTGAAATTAGGTTTGAGAAAAATATTCTCATAGTGTAGAGATATGTCCATACTACTGTTCAAGAATTTTAAACGCGGTAAAGAAGCTTTTCCACAGATCCAGTGCAGTGTAGCGCAGGGCACTGTACACTTCATTTAACGTCTTATTTTTTATATCTGTACCTTGGCTCATTAATATTTCCCCTTCATCCACCCCCGGTGTAACTCTGTGAATAACACAACCAGCTACATCATATCCTTCTGTAAAAGCTCTCTGTTGTGGATTGAACCCCTTCAATGAAGGGAATTTATCAATAAGACCAGGATGTAAATTGTAGATTTCATATTTTTCACATATTTGTTTGGGGATAATTCTCAAATACCCATGCAATGTTACAATTGGATTATCATACCTGGACAGAATATTTTCATAGCTTGTTACATCTGGTTTAGGTGGTAGATGCTGCCAGCAATGCATCATGTTAAGTTTAGTTGCCCTAAAAGTTGTTAGCTCAATAAGCTTTTTATTAATACCATCATCATTATGTTTGTTATGCACAACACAATCAGGATATACACCAAGTGCATTACTGAGATCATATATCTCAGTTCCTGTTTGTGAGAAAAATGTTATCCAAGGTCTCATCTACGAATAATTTTCTTAAACATTGCAGTATTATATTTCACAAGTTCAAGCTGATCATCAGTAAAATTATGTTCAATAAGATCGGCTAATTTTGTTGATGGTTTGTCTTGTAATCCATAATCAGCGTCATATTTTAATCCATGTATAGCAGCAACAACAGGATTACTGGTGTCACAACTAACAATATTGTGAATATCTACATCAACATAATATCTAAACTCCTTGGCTAAGGAGCAACCAAGTAAGTGGTGAGGCTTGCTCCAATTCCATACACCTGTGTTTATCAGGTCTGTAATGAAGCGCTGTCGACCAGAACACCATTTATCAAGAGGGGTACCACCTTCACCGATGATGTGATAATAACTAAAATCAAAACTAATGGCAATCATATCTGCATTATCTGACATGAACTTGTAACATTCTTTTAATTCATGCCAATTCTTACCTTGAACTGCGCCTATGGCTTTTGTGAGAAAACTATTCTTAATATCATTCGCATGATGCTCAAAGGCTTTAAAACTCTCTCTTGTACCTTCAGCATCCTCAAGCACATCAGGAACAATGAACATATTGGGTTTAATTTTTTTAGCTTTTACCCAAAACTCTTGGCTATCAAAAGCTTTACCCAATTCAAAGATAGAATTATCGAGCAACACCTCTCTATTATAAGCAGGCCGAGCAAAATTAAAGAAATCACTATATGCAGGGTATTGATCTAATAGATGCACAAGACAGTAATCAAAATCATTGTATTCTCTGGACAGATCAAGTATAGATACAGGGGACTCATGAGATACTTTCATTAGCATAATACTATTATAAAAGTAAATAAAGATATATCAACATGAAATCACCGCTTTATACTGGAAACTATTTGGGCATAGTAATCCAGAATAATGACCCTCAAAAGCGAGGACGCATTAAAGTATTTGTACCCCATGTCTCACCTACTATATATAAGGAGTGGACAGAGGTTGCAAAAGATAAGAAATTTAAATTTCTTGGAAAGAATATTAATAGTGATATTACCGATATTCTTGAAGATTTAAAGAAGATATTACCATGGGCAGAATGCGCTGCACCTCTTGCAGGTGAGAGTAGCAGTGGCCGTTACAACATATACAACAATACAGGCACAATCAGTGATAGCAACAGGCTCAAGACAACAACATCAAGTACATCTTCTTGCAATATAAATCCTAAGATTCTCACCAAGTATACACAAAACCTGGATAAAATAGGAGAGAAACCTGGCAACTTGTATGATGTTTTTGAGTATAAGCTTTCTGATGCATTTACAAACCCTGCTGAAACAAATGTGAACAATGCTAACAAGTTTAGCTACAATTATGTTCCTGAATCATATAGCAATAGTGCCAAAGGCTCTTTTTCAATTCCATCTGTTGGTGCACACGTCTGGGTCTTCTTCGCTGGAGGTGAACCCATGCGCCCCATTTATTTTGCAACATCATTTGGATCTTCTGACTGGAATAGCATATATAACGCCACTTCTGGTGTTGATGCATCAGACCAAGCAATAAATGCTCCAGGTATAGATTACCCAGGAGCTTATGAAAACAAGCAGTTAGGTAGTGCAGAGCAATATGATATCAATGTGGAGACATACCGCAACAAATTTGTAATCAACCAGAAGGGCGGGACACTCGCATTTGTTAATACAGATAATAGAGAAACTTTGAAACTGACACACTTCTCTGGTTCTTTTAAAGAATTTAATAATTCTACTAATATTGAGCTAGCTACAAAAAATGATCAGAAATTAGTTCTTGAAGACTCCTTTTTAACTATTAAAGGTGATAGAAATGAATTCACCCAACGAGATTATGACTTAGTCGTACAGGGTAATTTCTATAAGAAAATTGGCACATTACGGAAAGATCTGGCTCAAGAGTGGAAGGATATAGTGAGTGATCTGGCGGATACAAAGCAACTCTTCGATATTCAAAGAGCAAAAAAAATAACAAACTCTATATTAAAATACACTTCATCAAAGCAATCAAGAAACGGGTCTTTTGGACCATGTCCTGTTTGCAGTACAAGTTATGATTCCTATGTGACATACAATAATGCACTGGATCTTGGATTCATTAATATGGTGATACCTACTGTATCAGATAGTACCGGTGATTATAATTTTGGAAAAACTTTAAGTATACAGGGATTGCTTGGAGCTTTAACATCGCCTGGTGTGATGGGAGCTCCAGAGATTGCAACACCGCTTACAAATATTGCTGGTGGATTTGCAGGAGGCGCAGGAACAGGAAGTGGAAATGGACCAGGTGTAATCTTTGGTGATTCATGCCCTGCATGCAATGGTTCAGGTACAAGCAAGTCAACACAAGATGGTTCTTGGAGTAATGAAAATAAAGATCAACAAATTAAGAACTTTTTTAATGCAAATTTAACCAAACTGGCAGCTATTGAGGAACAGTTGGGCCTAGGTGGTAGCGAGATCATTGAGATAACTAAGCACAAGGTGGAGACCATTGGTACAGTAATGAATGATTTTGGTTCTGTGAGGCTTGATGATGTTGGTAAAATGGAGATATCAACTGTAAGAATTGCTAAATATGGAGCGTTTTATGATCGAACTCCATCACCTATTCTTGAATATGTTAATGTGGATGACTTGCCAGGTGGCAACTATGCACTCAATGTATGTAACCGGTACAGTGTTCTCGTTGGAGCAGGTGGCATGAATCTCAAGTCATATGGACCAGTTAATATATCCGGTACTATTACTAATGTAGCTGGTGATCAGTTAAATTTGGCTAGTAATAATGAAGTTAATATTGATGGTGGGCAAAGAGTTTCCATTGTAGGTGATATCATTTCAATACGGCAGCGCTTAAAGCAGCAAGTTGTTGTTGACAGCTCTCTTGGCGTTACAAAAAATCTAATTGTAGGTGGTGGTGGTTATTTTGATGGTGAATTATTTGTCAATCATATAACTGCTCCAGTTGAGTATCAAGAGACAGAAAAGAAGATCATGTGGGGTGCAGCTGCAACTGACCCACTGAACATGAATGGTAAATTGCTCGGTTTTGGTGTACCATTGTCTAACTATTCCATTAAAACGGGAAGTGAGTACGTACCAGGGCCTTTCTCACCAGCAGGTCCACCTTACATAGGGTTCACTGATGCACAAATGATATGTGGAAGACTCCTTATGTCGACACCAGTAGGTTACGTCCCAACTGGTACATATGTTGGTACATATACATGTGGCGACTGCACAGTGACAGTTGTAACACAGGTGCCACTCCCTGTACTGGTATCAAGTACTGGGTATCCTGGGGGTCCAGATGTTCCTGTCTGGGGCTCAGGACCTGGAAGTATATTTAACGTGGGCGGTCAAATAGGCCCAGGCCTTAGCTTGGGATGTGTGAAGGGAACAGATCAAGGCTTAATTCCTGGCAAGGGGTTGGGCACTGGTGGTGTGGAAGCCACCTTTATGCCCTTAGCCATATATGGTACTGGTAGAGACAAAGATTCTATTATCATACCTGAGCATTCACATATGTTTAAGAATATACCATTATCTCTTCATGAAACAAATGCAGGTGTAAGACAAGCAGCCAAGTCTCTGGAGGGTGGCACTGCAATAGGGCCCAATCCAGTAAGCAATTCTAAGAAGTAATTATCTCTCAGCAGACAACCAACTGGCCCTGTGCTTACATACCCAATCTAATAATGCTCTCTCAAACCCCACGTCCTTACCCTCTCTCTCACTCATATACCATTTATTTCTAAGTATATGCTCTCTCTCTGCTCGAAAGCGTTTGTATAGAGCAGTACTTGAAAAATCCATACCCGACACAGCTATCATTGTATATATATTTAGTCCGCAAAGAGTGTAAAATAGTCTCGTATTACGAGCCCACCTCCCTCCCCTATTTTATGCTCCTTCAAATTTATTTATTTCATGAGAGCAATTTTTTTTGTAAATTCTCTGCTACAATCTTCTTATCATCAAGTAAATCTTTTTTCATTAATTCCAGTTCTCTTGTAGCTACGTCCTTACGTAAAAACTTAATAAATTCATACCTAGGTTCAATATTCAAGACTGATAGGTGTTTAACAATAATCAAGAAAAGTAAAGCTTGCTCATCTTCATCAAGCCCTCCAACAAACTGCATTTCCATCATAACTCTATATCTGAAAAACTCTCTTCTGTGATACTTGTGTCCCTCGCACCAATTTTATAAGCAGATATTTCTGTCTCTTGTGGTGCAACCTGCACTTTGCTACTATCTAGATAGCTATCCAACCAACCAGAAATTGGGTTAGATTTTTCATTAAAAATCTTTTTATAACCCAAGGATCTCAATCTAGTATCACAAAGCCATCTAGCATACCCACCCAACACATCAGCATTTAATCCAAGCAAGGAACCTTTACTGAAAAGATAATTGGCCCACTCTACTTCATTCTTAGCTGCTTGCTCATAAAAAGCATAGATCTTGTCTTCATTCTTTTTTACTATGGATGTGAATCCTTCCTTGTCTTCATCCCGTAATATTTTAATTAAATTCTGAGTTATACCAAAATGCAAGGACTCATCTCTTTGAATGAATTTAATTATCTTAGCATTACCTTCCATTTTACCTCTATAACCAAAGTAAAAACTGCATGCAAAGCTGACATAGAATATGAGCCCTTCCATACAATTGATGGCGAGCACACAATCAAATATCTTTTCTTTCAAATCTTTTTTATTGTCTGAACCTAGAATTTTATCATAATTACTACGAATCACCTCTGCTCTTGTAACAATCTCTTTATCATCCATGATGCTGTCAAAGAATGCTGATGCATCTGGATGCACATTGTTCAACAGATAGGAATATGAATAACTATGAATACCTTCAAAGCGTTGCCAGGTGTTCATGCATATCTCCAATTCTGGATTTGACACATAATCTTTTAATGAATGTATGGACCTGGATAACATGCTGTCACCTAGTGTCTGAAATTTTAAATTGGTATCAAATACAAATCGCTCTTCTTTTGAGAGTTCCTTATAATCCCCACGATCTTTTTGTAGAGAGATCTCATGTGGCCACCAAAAGAATTCTTCTTGCTTTTTAAACAGTTCAAAGAATATAGGGTACTTGAACTTATCGTAACGCTGCAGATTTAGATCCTCACCAAGAAACAGGGGTTGCTTGGTGTAGTCTATGTTTTTAAAATTTAAAACAGTCTTCATAGTACTACTTATTGTACAATCACAATTTGCAGGCTCCACTGGAACAATCATTAGTTGATTGCTCTTTGTCACCGTCATCTGTATTATTATAGTATAAACTTATGAGTCCCATGCTATAAGCATACATCAATTCCTTCATGACCTTGCTATCTGGCAAGCTATTATTTGAATAATGGCTATAATTGTAATATATGTTTGTTGATATGGCCATGTCGATATATTTCTGAATAACAGCATTAACATTTATTATGCCAGTATTATCTTTAAAAGAATATGCAAGTTCATAATTCTTTTCATATTTGCCTATGCCAGGAACTAAGACGGGGAGCTTGCCCATTTTGGACATTTTATAGGTAATAAGTGATCTCACCGGTTCCACCCCATTAGTGGAGCACTGAATGACAGAACTTGACTCACAGGGCATGCAGCTGGAGAGAGTAGAATGACGTACTCCATGCACTTTAATTTCTTCTCTCAATTTATCCCAGTCAAGAGAGAGTTTTCGCTTAACAACATCATCTACTTTCTTCTTATAAGTATCAACAGGCAATATGCCATTAGCATACTTTGTATGAGCAAATTTTTCACATTTACCTTTTTCTTTGGCTAATTGAAGACTAGATTTTAAGAGTGCATACTGAAATTGTTCCATCCATTCATCAAGCAGTAATAATGAATTGCGTGAACCATAGCTCACATCATTTCTTGCAAAGAATGCTGCAAGATTGGTAATACCAATTCCCAAACTTCTTCGCTTTTTAGCAAAATTTTCAGCAGCTTTATTAAAGTAATACTGTATATCTATCACTTCATCAAGAAACCTCACAGCTAGGTCGCATATTTTTTCAAGGTCTTTCCAATCCTTTATCTCCAACATATTAATAGCAGATAAAATACACATTCCAATTTCAGCATCTGGATCATTAAAATCTGTTAAAGGGATAGTAGGCTGTATCACCTCTGTGCACAAGTTGCTCATGGTTATTTTATCCAGCCAAGCACTATGCTCATTAGCAGTATCAACATTGAGAATATAGATTCTACCTGTCTCTACACGCTCTTTTACAATAAGACTGAACAGCTTGCGAGCAGATACTTTCTTCTTAACTTTGACCCGCTTATCTTGCTCACACTCCTCATACACTTTATTAAACTTTGGTGTGCCCCATGCTTCAAACAAATGCGGAACCTCGTGTGGGCTAAACAATGTAACATCTTCATCTTTTATGACCCTATCATAGAAAAGTTTTGACATGCCAACAGTATAATCAAGTTTGCGTACTCTATTATCATCTGTGCCTGCATTATTCTTAAGAACTACCACATCCTCAATCTCATAATGCCACCATTGAATATTAGTTGTTGCAGACCCACCGCGCAATCCATTCTGCTGCCATGCTTTGACAGAAGCTTCATATATCTTTAAAAAAGGAATGACACCTGTATGCACAACTTCCCCATTCTTAACAGATGTACCAATGGCACGAATGCGTGAAATGTCAATGCCGATGCCACACTTATTAGCAGTAGCAATTGAAATTGCAGTTCCAGATGCAGTTATGGACTCTTTTGTGTCATCTACACCAATGAGACAACAGCTAGCATAACTCTTTGAGTTTGTTCTCAGGCCTGCTACAATAGGTGTTGGTAGATTAATTTTATGCTTAGAAATGGCATTATAAAAACGTCTCACGTAATCCAATCTTGTGGCAGTAGGGTAGTTAATAAATGCGTATAGAGCAATCAAGATGTAAGCAAACTGCGGAGTCTCATATATTTTATCTGTGACTCTATTCTTAATTAAATACTTGTCACACAGTTGCTTGATTCCTGCATAGGTAAAATTTAAATCCCGTTCATGATCAACCCATTCACCTGCCTTATTAAGTTCATCTTCTGAGTATTTTTCAAGAATAATGGGATCATAAATTTTCTTTCGAACACCCACGTGGATCACATCCAGCAATCTTGGTGCATGTTTACCGCCCCATACATCTTTACGCAGCTGATAATTTAATAATCGCCCCGCAACATATTGATAATTTGGTTTTTCTAGGGAAATGAGATTAGCCGCAGAATCAATTAACACCCTGTGAATATCAGCCGATGTGATATTGTTGATCATATTAAGCTTGGCATTGATTTCAATCTCTGATAAGCTCACATCCTCAACGCCTGTTACTGCCCAATTTATAATTTTATGTATTTTCTCTATGTTAAACTTCTCTTGTTCACCGTTGCGTTTTTTAATAAAAATTTGGGAAGTCATAATATAATTTATGCTGAGAAGGTACAACTATGTTAAAGTATTTGAACTTAAAAATCAATGTAATTTTTTGAGAAATTCTGTTATAATAACTACGCAAATGGATGTAAATGAAGCAAGTACGGTCGTCGTTACTGCAGTCTTAAAATTCCATTTTTTGTCCAGTACAGCAGTTTCTCGATTAAATTCTTGATTTATTTGGTCACTGAGACTTTTAAACTTTTCTGTAACTACGTCAGTAATGTTTTTAAATTTTAAAGCCATTTCTGTTTCAAGGCCCCGTATCTTTATGCCCATGTTTGCATCTAACCCCTTAACTTTGTCGTTAACATGGTTTCCGATATCAACAATTCTCAATCTAATTTCACTATCCAATGATTCAATATCTTTGCTTAAAGCTTTTACTTGTGTTTCGAGATTTGCTAATTGTGTTATAACTGATGGCTTACCATTGCCTTGGTAAACCGTTTTAAACAATTCATCAACACTCTTCTTAACGACGTGTAATCCTGCATCTGCACTACTCTTATCTCTATTGATTTTCTTTTTCATCTTACATTAAATGTATACTTGATAGTACCTTTCTTGAGAGAATACACCCTGCCCTTCACCTTGCCGCTTGTTTCTCTGGAGACAACACTGAGAATATCACCCGTAACCACGGGTCCGTTGACTATTACTTCTGATCCAAGATTAATAGTATAAGCGCGGGTGCCCCTCTCAACATCATAAACCTTGATCAATCCTCTATCAGCAACAGCAGAATAACAAGAACTCATTATTATTATTTAATGTTCTATTATTACTCTTTAATAAATAATTAGGATAACCATATGGCTGAAAATATTACAAAAATCGTAGTCCGACGCGGCACAGACAATCAAAGAAGAACTGCAAACACAACAGGTATTCAATTTAACATAGGAGAGCCTGCATATGTTGTTGATACCAAGAGGCTTTACATAGGCGATGGCCAGACAATAGGTGGTCTCCCGGTGGGTACACGCAACCTAGGCCCTGTGGATCAGCTTTTTGGTACCTATCTGACTACAGGATTCACACAAGTAGCATACAATATCCTTGTTAGTAAGAGCGCAGAAGCAGGGGATATCATATATGACAGAGCTACAAAAACCATCTATGCTTTGACAGGTTACAATGTTTTCCCGCCATTATCTTCAGATTTTGTAAAATATGATAGTTATGTTGTTATTAACCCAACAGAATTTTATTATGATAATCTGACTCTCAATCTCCAAGATGAAGGTGTATGGAGAAACAAATTGAATTCTAATGTAGTTGATGGCATCACCCTGACCAAGATGTCACCATTTGATCCAATAGAGATTTCGCCAGGCTCAACTGTGGCAGGTGTCGAGAACACCAACTTCAAATTCATACCACCCCAGAGTCTCTATCTTAATACATTAAACAGCTTCTACTACCCACAAGTCATAGAAGTTGGTCCAAATGAATTTATTGGCAGATGTGGCACATCAAAATTATCATCTTATCAATTCTCTACAATACTACCCACTCTCGGCTTGGCATCAAGCAACGGCATTGTCAATAACAATCTGAACAACCAAACAACTTTTTTTCTGGATACCAATTTCTTTAAAGTAGTTCCTGGTGCACCTGTGGGCAATCCAGTTAATAATAATTTATCATTTTTTGCAAACACAACCATACACCCCACTCTTAGTGTCACAGGTGCTATGACAGTGAGCAATACCATTAGTGCCAGAGACAGCATTTATGGTAACAACATAACAGCCAATACTTTTAATGGATCAGGGGCAGGAATTGTGGCAAATACATTGCCAGGAGCTGCCATAACCAACAACTCCATCATGGGTGCAAAGATGAACGTTGATGCCATCACAGGACAAATACCTGGTGGTGCAACACAAGACACAGATCAGTTTCTCATAGCTCGTGCTGGTGCGCTGTATAAGATAACAAAAGCCAATCTTCTCACTGAATCAATAATTGCAGGGGATGGCATAAGTGTAGTATTAACACCTTAAAAAATGACTCCTCTGTACGAAGCAAAAATCAAATGCATTCTGGAATCACTTGGAACCATATCTCCTTTTGTAAGCAGATCACAATCTGTTAACGCCATTCCTGGCACCAATCAAGGCACAACTAATCCTGATCTAGTTAATACATTTCCTAGCAGCTTAAAATCTATACAAGTAAGTTTACCGAAAAAGAAGAAAAGAATTAAGCAGCGGAAAACAGATCAATAATATTCTTAGCCCTGTTCCCCACTTGTTTTGCCCATTTGCTATTCTGTAATTCTTTTGCAGCACCCTTGTAATCACCCTTTATAATATATTCTTTTGTTTTAACAAATTTATTCAATCTGCCATAACCAAGATTAAAAGACATGTCAAGTAGGCCCAATTTTATCTCTCTTGGAAGTCCATCAAAAGCAGGTATATAATGCTTCACATCCACATAAGCTATCTTCAAGCATTCGCTAAACAAATCTTGCATTTGCTTTTCATTCAAATCAATGCCACCAGACATGACACGATCATAGTCTATCTTTAATTTGTTAAAGATGGCTCTAGCATCAGGTCTCATCATGTTGAACCCAATGCCCACTGTGGGTATTCCTAGAGAATCTTTGTATATGCGCGGCTTTACACCCTCATGTTTTTTTATTAAACCAAAAATATCATCAAATGTAAGTGTTTTATTTTCTGCTTTTTGAATTATTGCAGGAGGCGAAACTGGCGGTGGAGGAGCATCAGCTACCTCTTGAATTATTTTCTTAACTTTTTTATAAAACTGCACACAAATATTTAATTGAGTACAGCAATTTTTACTATTTTTGGATTATTATTAGCAAAATATTCAGCATCTTTCTTATTAACAAAAAACACATCGACAACTGGCAGCTTCCCGCTGGATGCTGTGCGTGCTCTCACTGCACTGCCAGTATCCACAGCTCTGACCAACCCCACATTGGGAATAATAACTTCCTTGTTATAAGGTATGATGCGTGGGTCCACTGCAATGGAGTCACCTTGCTTGAGCGTGTACCCTGTTGAACTACGAAGTTTACTGCTATCAGCATCAGTTGAACCGCCTCGAGCCCAGTACACTGTCAGTCGTACTGTAAGAATTTTTAAAGATTTGCTATTTGTTTCAGGAATAAGAATACCGCGATAGTTAATACCCTCATTCTTCACAGTAATCCGCTTGGCTGCTTCTCTCTCCTGTGTCACAGCCATTGCCTTGAGCTCTGCTTTGAGATCCTTAATCTCAAACTGCTTTTCTGTATAAGATGTTATGCAACATGGTGTTACACAGACTAGGATACATAGTGCCATTAGTTTTAGTATTTTTATTTTGTTCATATATTTGGGTACTGTTATTACAGTGTCTACCGGTCACAGTAGAGAGAGCAATTGCTCTTATGTAATATTTAATCAATTGTACAGGAACATCAATTAACATCAACAGCTTTATGCAGCAGTGTTGGTAATGAAGTGTTTAAGATTGGTGTTCCTGTTGGTCCAACCCTTTAGAAATACTTTCAATTTAGGTTTATTTATAGACAAGTTTTCGTAAAAAGTCTGACGCTGATCAACAATTTTAGCCGCTAATTCCTTAGCATCTGCCTTTTCAACTGACTCTAAAGTTACTGGACCCACAATACCGTCTGCTACTACACCCAAGGCGCGCTGAAGAAATCTATTAGCTTGCTTACGACCTGTATTAACAACAGAGTCGAAATAGGAGATGTATACCGGTTCTGGAAGTTTTTCTGCAGAACACAAAGACCAGTAATCTTCAAAAAAGATATCATCGGCTTTTTCACGTGAGAGATTTTTAATATCTAAATCTGGATAATCTCTCTTGGTAATACCATACATGGTCTCACCACCTGGATCATTAGGGTGGTTAAAATAATCACCTTCAGCTACTCTTACAAACTTCATAGCCTTTTCAAACTTTTCTCTCATACAATTATTTACTCCCAGGGAAATACAACCCATACTGCTGTATCAACACTCTTAATGTATACATCAGGCTTATATTTTGTATTGTTTTTAATAAAAAGAGAAGCTGTGATTACATCCTTGCCTTCCAACATATCTTTTGTATTTATGAAGCTATCACCTGTATCAGATATATCATCTATAACCAATATCTTGCTCAGCATGCTCAGATTGGGTACTTGATATAATTCAGGTGCACCCTGTTGTTCATTATCATAAGATTTAATTCCCAAAGAATGCACCTTGCGTATATTGAGCATATTGCTCACCATGACACTTGGCACAAGCCCACCTCTGCTCAATCCTATGATGTTGTAATCATTGATATTGGGATAATTGTCCTTGAGCCGTTCCACTAGCTTGGAGCACAATGATGTCACAGTGCGCCAAGAAACAATATTCTTTTCCATTGAATAATGGTAAATACAATGATTATAAAATCAACGTTTGTTGTTGAAAAAACAACTAAATAATTAAAATGGGTAGCAAGAGCTCAAGGTTTGAATCAGCCAGGCTGAGGATAATTAAGCGTGTAATAGAGAACCCAGAAGCCTTTAAAGCATGTGAGAGCTGTGACACAATTGTTCTTAGAGAGGAACATATCTGCCCAACATGTGGAGCATACCGGTTCACAAAATCAAAGAAGAATATAATAAAAATTGCAGAAGAGATAGAGAGAGAAATATCAAATTAAGCAGAAATCTTCTTCAAGTTAAGACGTTCATTCAGATGCTGTGAGAAGAAGATCACCTTTTTCATGAGTTCTTCTTTCTTCAGTCCTTTGTTCTTCTTGGCTTGATTGTATAGATCAAGCACAAAGTCAGCAGTGATTTTCTTCCGTTCTTCACTCATGTAATTATTTAATCTTTATTTGAGTTGATTTTTTTTATTATTATAGTATATAGATATATGGAAAATAACTTCATTGAACAAATAGTTAACTCGGCCCAAACATTACAGACAGACTTTGAAAAGTTCTTCGACAAGAAACAGAATGCTGCTTCCTCAAGACTTCGCAAAGGATTGAAAGCAATTGCAGATATCTGCAAGGCAGAGCGCAAGAAAATTTCAGAAGTTAGAAACAGCAGGAAGATTAAGAAATAAAAGTTCTCTGCCTAAATACTTTCATGAAGGAAAGTACTTGGACTAGAGGCATTCTATACTTTTCTATTGCTGCGCTTGCTGCGCTTGTCACTGACATCAGCAAGTATCAACACTTCTCGGATATTGAACCAGTGCCACTAGTAATGCTAGTGGCCAACATCATTCTGCAAGGGCTCATTGCAGTGCGAGCTTTTCTTGATCAGTCTGTGAGTAGAGCTGCAGAGAGAAGAAACAAGACCCAACTGTTAACGGAAACCAAGACTTTACTTAAGTAAATCTTTTGTCTTGTCCCAAATGGAGTCAGGCTCTTTGCCTTCTTTGCGCCATGTATTGAGAATGGCATAATACACCAAATGCTGTTGATCCATCACAGACAGTCTGTTGCCAAGTTTATCTGTAAACTCTGTTATGCCAGCGTTCTCCACAAGAGCTACACCTTTGTATGACTTGAATCTTATGTTGTACGCCTTGATGAGAGTGTTGTACCGCAGCACACCAAATGCAGTGAGTAACCCACGACCATCATCCATGAATCCAATGAACCCAGAGTTCTGTGCATCATATTGAGTGGGGGTTGATGCATCATAGGATGCAATCTCATCCCGCACCTTGTCTGGTGTGACTGTGGTGCAACCAGCAATAAGAATACTACTCAGCAAGAGTGTCGCGTATTTTTTTGACATCTTTCTCCCTTATGGCTGCTTCTATGTCCGATTCAAAGTTTATATCTTTTTGATTGAGCTGACGATCTTTCATTTCCTTGGTATTTTTTGCACCAAACACATTATTAATAGCTGCAAATATGCCAGAGATTGCCCCCAATACAGCTTCAAATATTCCAGTAGGCATAATTACTCAACATAACTAGCAGTAGCATCTCTGCATCCTTTGGCGATGGCATTGAGCACATCAATGGCTAGCTTTGTGTTGCCCCCAACTTTAGCAAATTGTGTTGCATACAAATCTTTAATGGAAGTTACATAATTAACCCAATGGGTTTTTTCAGCAGGCAAATAATCAAGCAATGCTTTTTGTAATTGATCCGGAGTGGGAGCAGTACCACGAGTAAGACTCTCTACAATTGTGGATACATGGTTGATCATTTTTGCTTTTTCAATCCGATCACTGCCTGATACAGCTTGATCAAGCACAACTGTGCATGTGAGCGTAACAGCTGGTGCAATATAAGGAATAGCATTTTCCACAGATGCAGTTGCATCGACTTGTCCTGATGGAGTTGTCACACAGCCTACAAGCATTAACAACGGTGACAGAATAAACGGTAGCATATTTTTCATATAAGTACTTAGTCAGGTATAAATTTTTTCAATAGTCTCTTCAAAGGTAATACCCAGCAGGTTGGCAGCCTTCATAAGTGTACCATTTTCTCCAAGATAACAATTCGGATTCACATCAAACACAAACAGCTGATTGTCTCTTATTCTATAATCTATTCGAAAATAACTAGTTATACCAAAAATATTCTTAATCTTTTCAGCAATATCGTGAATCTCATGATGGTGTATCAGCTGACATGTCTCTATATCTGCTCTCCTCCATTTGTAATAAAAATCACAAATCTTATTTCTCTCAACTTGTTTTTTGATTGACACTGCAAATATGTCAGGTACTTCACAATAACTATATTCATCTCCTTCTATAAATTCTTCCAGGTAACTGTCTGCATCGATTGTATCAGGTATCCTACATAATACACTCTCTGGGGTCAACTTCATGCTCCCATGTGAGAATTTGTTCTTGAGTATCACTGGGGCATGCAACGAGTCACTAGAGAAAGAGTTGGCTGGTGTCAGTACTATGCCATGCACTCGAGTGAGCCATTTCTTTTTATCAACAAACTGTTCTAACACTGTGCTGTTTGCACCTGTGAACACAATGCCCCTAGCTTCTAACTCTAAAACACTTTCGTGCAAACCAGATCCTGTATGCTCGTCATGGTCACACAGATTAAAAACCTTTTCAATACCTTTGCCAGTAAGATCTTTAATATTGACGACAGGTGTGACACTAACACCAAGTGTTTCACCAATTCTGCATGCTACCAGGTTGTTAGAAATTTTTTCTTCTTTTGACAGAGATGCATTGCAACTGTATATGACTGTCTCCACATATAGATTTATTAGTTATGTGTGCAGCTTGAAGTATATCTTGTACAGATAGCATGCTGCCAAATGAGTGACAAGTCCGCAGAATAAAGTTGACAGAATATGGTATGCATCAAACATATCAAAGAAAGGGTTGAACATGGCAGATGTTAATATTCCCATCCAGAAGCTACAACATTCTGGACAAAGCAGAGGCTTTCTTATGTATGGTATTTTTACAATAAAATTTCTAATTGGAAGAAATACTTCTGAAAAGCTGAACATTTGAGACAGAGAGAGAGACATTAAAAGAAATACTGCTACATCATCAATCATAGGAAATAAAGCCTCAAATTGTCACCTTCAGGCACAATGGTGCATGACTTGTAGGCACACCTCTCTTTGACAAGAAAATTTGAATAAAATGTTTTTAATTCATCCTTATGAATGGTGTAAGTCTCACCAGCAATCATCTTGGGTGCATCAGGTATGGCACCCATGTTGGGTATGTCTGTTATGTCTATGGAAGGGTTCTGCACAACAAACTCTTCTATGAAATGCTTAAAGTTATCATAATTCTCGCGAACAGTCTTTATGATGTTGTTCTTACAGGAACAGTTTGGATTGCCATAGAAGCTATGTACGTCTGCAGCAAGCGAAGGAAATCTTGCCAGCAGCTGATGTTTGAAAATGTCAGATTTTCTGATCCCATGCAAAATGGTAAACGGAGCAACATTAACAGCAGTGATTATCACATCAATAGTTAATGTATGTCTTCTTAGGATCAATATCTCACTTAATACATAGTGTTATATGAAGACATAAATACTATACATGCCGGTATACTATCAAGATTACAAAGATTTACTGCGAAGACAAAGAGCAGCAGTGGATAATCTAACAAGGATAGGCAACACACTGTATCAGCAAAATCCAAATAGAATTGCAGCACCTATAGTAATCTACACCCCTACTCCAACAGAAACACCTGTAACTCCAACACCAACACCCACATCTACAAATACTCCGACGCCTTCTGAAACACCTGCGCCTACACCTACAGTAACACCATCTGTGACACCTTCTGTGACACCCACAATCACCATAACACCTTCCATAACACCCTCTCAAACACCCACACCTTCTCAGACACCTACACCCACGCCCACCAACACACCTACACCTGCTCCATGGCAATCATGTTTTATGCTGAGTGGTGCTGATCTTTATCGGCCTGATCTTGGTTTTGATGGCTTTTACACAGGAGATGCAAATAACAAGCCTTATGGTTATGTAAACTCAGCTGATAGCTCCAAAAGAATTTTCTATGAAGAGCCCAACGAGGTCTGGGTATTTTTTACTGGTGGGTTCTTTGGTACTGCATACTTTGTTGCATATGCAGGTATGAATAACTATATACCTCCTTTGAGCAATATTTGGCTTGATATAGATGATAATTTTGCACCTGCTCCAGGTGTATTAATATACAATTATGGTGTGGGCTGTCCAACACCTACCCCCACTAGGACTCCAACACCCTCACCCACGCCAACCATTTCCTTAACACCAACCAAAACATGTACTCCTACCCCATCTATTACACCAACTATCACACTCACACCTTCACCTTCACCCACTGCAACCCCCACTGTAACCCCTACTGCATCACCTGTATTTCCTGCATCATACAGAATAGCAGGCACATATGATTTTGCAAATGGTATACCTTATACATATGGGTGGCTGGATGGTACCTATGTTTTCACAAATTTTGTATCTGGACCTATTTACAGGATGACTAATGCACGCGGAAACAACACGTTTTGCCATCAGACACTTTTTGCAAATAGGTTTATCGTAGCAGCCAGTGGAGAGGAACCAAGCTTCACATACTGGGCTTTAAGTGCATCTGATAACGTATATGTTGCACCATCAGGACGTTATGCAAATGTTTTAGGTTACATACAAGATGCATACATAGAGCCTGGTGTGTATTATAATTCTGTATGCATATCAGCTGCTGATCCTAACAGTATTTTTAATGGCACATACACCAGGCTCATTACTGCAGGAACAGGCATTGCTGGCGGCAATGCAGAAAATGTTTATAGATACACAAGAACCAGATCAGGTGACGTCAATCCATTTCTTGTGTACAATTACTCTTCACAGACTTGGGTGCTGTCTTCTAATGTAGCAGGATTATTGCTGTACCATTCACTCACGGGTTATCAAAACTGGGAGGGTGATGGACAAAATGGATTCAATAAATACTTGCCCCCTCTGTCTGGTCTTTACAGAACAGGTGATACATCAGCTCTTTTTGCATTGAATGTCAGCCCTGGTGCATGTGCAGCCACACCCACCCCCACTCCCACAAGTACTGTTGCAACACCAACACCGACTCCTTCTGTTACCCCCACCATTTCAATGACCCCCACAGTTACACTCACTCCTGGATTATCACCCACACCTACCCCCACTGTGACACCCACAATCTCTGTTACACCGACCAGCACATGCACACCTTCCATGACACCTTCTGTGACACCCACAATTACTATAACACCATCCATAACACCTACCAGAACACCTACAAAAACGCCCACACCTACACCTACACCAACTCTGGCTACACCTCCTGCTCTGGTGTATAGTAGCAGTTACATTCCTCTGGAAATAACAAATGTGGGGCTATCTTATAATGTCAGTCAAATAGGCACAGGCAATCCCTCTCTGACATGTTTCAGAGGCACCAATTATGATTTCATAGTGTTAACACCATCACACCCTTTTGCCTTGAGAGTATCCAATGGCAACACCTCTTCATCTGTTGATGGTGCTTACAACAATGATGTGGCATCTGGCATTGCATCAGGCAGGGTGATGTTCACTCCTAATAGTGCAACTCCAGACACAATTTATTATCAATGTGTCATACATGCAGGCATGATAGGAACCATAAGCATAAAGGATTACAATTTATGAATGCATATGAAGCAGTAGAATCTCTATAAAAAGTATGTATTTGAGAAATAAATATATTTTATAATATGCCTAATGTTCCTAATTTTAACGACTTGCAGAGGGCACAAAGGCAAGCCAGCGATTGGCTTTCTTTTGCAAAAGCGGTTAATCAATTCTCTGTAAACGGGCAAGCGGCATCAATACTGCCCACTCCTACCCCTACACCTACAAATCCATTTGTTTATAATTATGTAGTTGATAACAATGCAGTTATAACCATTACAGATCCTGAAGTACCTAATTATTTTATTGTAACAACAACAGTGGATACATTTAGTGCAGCTTTTGATTCACAGGTGCTTGGTTTTACAAATAATTTTGATGTCAATGATTTTGCTAATTGTAGTCTGATTTTTAATTATGGCAGTGGGCTGTCAGCTAACAACCAAGAAATCTTTATAACTGAGAACGCCACCATTTCAAGCAATTTAGGAAACCTGTATACAATTTATTACACAAATACTGGCTCTCTTATTATCGGTTTTGCAGCAAGCAATGTGTATGTACCGCCAATTACTAGTTACCCTTCACCCTCTCCAACACCTACAACAACACCTACAAAAACAGTAACACCCACACCTTCAATAACACAAACTCCTGGTGCATCACCTACAACAACACCTACAAAAACAGTAACACCCACACCTTCAATAACACAAACTCCTGGTGCATCACCTACAACAACACCTACAAAAACAGTAACACCTACACCGACAAATACAGTTACTCCTTCGTTAACACCAACGCAGACACCTACAAGAACAGTAACACCTACACCGACAAATACAGTTACTCCTTCGTTAACACCAACGCAGACACCTACAAGAACCGTAACACCCACTATTACACCCACTATTACACCAACAGCAACTACTACACCTACTAATACACAAACACCCACTATTACACCTACACCTACTGTTACTCCAACAAATATAGGGCCTCTCTATCTATGGAGCACAGGAAATAATAACCTCGGTCAATTGGGGCTAGGTAATACAATAAATCAACAATATTTTACTAGACTAGCAAGTGGTAATTTTACAAAAATAGTTACAGCTGGTAAACATACATATGCTCTCTCTGGAAATACGCTATTCTCTGTTGGTACCAATAATTATTGTCAATTAGGTACATACTGCACACCAGTTAGTAGCAGTACTTTAATTCCTTTGACAGGATCATGGAGCGATATATCTACTGGTGTAGGTGACCATTTCTTTGCTCTTTCTGCTGGCACTACAACTAAGTGGTTTGCTTGTGGTCGAAATAATCGTGGGCAACTTGGTGGGAGTCCTAGCCCTGCTTTCTCTTCAAATACCGTTGGTGGCTTGACACCTTTACCAGGTAATTACAGAAAAATTGTCGCGTCAGATCAGACAACATACGCACTATCTGGTACAAAAATGTTCAGCGTAGGGGATAATACATGGGGTCAATGTGGATATGGTAACAATAACAGCTTTAGTTTCTTTGAACCGGTCTCCGGGGACTGGGATGATGTTGTTCCAGGTTTTCGACATGTATTGGCACTATCTGCAAATACACGCACTAAATGGTTTGCATGTGGCTACAATCAAAACTATGAGCTAGGTCTTGGTGGGTTTGGGTCTTATCAGCCATCAGTAAACAAATTCACTCCACTAACTGCTGACTTTATCAAAATGTCTGCTGGGTATAATCATACTGCCGGATTATCTACCGATGGTAAATGGTACTCTGTTGGGAGCAATACCTCCGGTCAACTAGGCACCAATAGCCCGAGCACCTTTGAGTATAATTTTGCAGAAATTTCTCCTACAGTTTATATAGACGGAGAAGGCAATACTCTATCTTTTGTCTGGACAGATGTGGTCTGTGGAAATGAAACTATATTTGCATATAGCTCAGCTGAGGAAGCTACAGGCTGTGCAGGTAATAATGATGATGGGCAACTCGGTATTAGCACCAATGGAAGATATTTGTACCTGCTGGGAGGCAAATGGTCAACAATATCTTCAAAAGGCGGGGCATTTGATAATGGAGGAGCCAAACAAGGCCACAGTGCAGCATTAGGTGGAATTCTTGCTTTTCCTTCTCCAACACCTACAACAACACCTACAAATACCCCCACACCCTCTGTAACACCAACGCTCACTATTAACGCTCCACCTACACCTACACCATCCATAACACCCACCAGAACACCCACTGCAACACCTACCCCCACACCACCCCCTGCTCCTGCTCTGGTGTACAGCAGCAGTTACATACCTTTCGAAATAACAAATGCAGGAATGTCTTACAATATCAGTCAAATTGGCACAGGTAACCCTTCTCTGACATGTTTCAGAGGCACCAATTATGATTTCATAGTGTTAACTCCCTCACATCCTTTTGCTCTCAGAGTATCAACAGGAAACACATCTTCACCTGTCTCAGGAACCTACAACAATGATGTGACATCTGGCATTGCATCAGGCAGGGTGATGTTCACTCCTAATAGTGGAACACCCAACACAATTTATTATCAATGTGCAATACACCCAAGCATGAGCGGGGTAATAAGTATAAAGGATTACAATTTATGAACCCATATGAAGCAGTAGAATATTTGAGATCCATAGACATGAGCTCTCTTCCATACAAAGGACTAACAGGCATCTACTATGCAGATAAGACTGTTAATGGGATAAACACTGGAGAGAAATGCATTAAGTTTTATTTTGAAACAAAAAAATCTTTGTCTGAGCTTGAAGCACATGAAATTGTACCTGCAACCATAACCTACAACCACACTGTATTTCAAACAGACGTTGAAGAAGCTCCCATATCAGAAAAATTGATAGCAGATTGCCACAACTTGAGCAGCTCTGTTGAACCTGTGAAGAGCAATTACATCAAAAGAAGACCTCTCATGGGAGGGTGCAGCAGCATCAACATTGGAAGTTCTGATGCAACTCTGGGCATCATGGTTGTGGATAAAAAAGATGGTCAAGTGGTGGCTTTGTCCAATTGTCATGTGTTTGCTGCCAGTCAATTGCATGGTTATTATGCAGGGGGCAATGAAATCACAGGCAAAAATGTTTTAGCGCTAAGTGCCAGACAACCAGGTACCAATGCTTATAACCCTTATGGCAGTGTCACCCCTGCTGTTGATTACATAGGCAATTGCAAGAGAAGTGTTCTGATAGGCAACAAAGATTATACAACTGATGGTTCTGGATGGATAAGAGACACCACGGTGGATGCTGCCATAGTGGGCATAGACAAGAGTTTAATTTCCAGTGCCAGTGTGAGTGCCATAGGTTTGAATGCACCTGGTCCATTCAAATTTGCATCTGATAATGAAATCACTTCTTTGTTGGATCCTGTTTCTCCCAATTACAGAGCTCCAGTTTTCAGATCTGGAAGAACATGTGGTCCCATAGGAGCCCCAGGAAACAGTTATTCATGTGCATTGAGTGTATCAGAATTTGGCATAGAAGCAGTGGGATCATACACAGGGTATGTATCATATTTCTCTCAGAGCTTTGTCATAGAAGGCACTACCATTGCCACCAGAGGTGGAGATTCTGGATCTGCAATATATGCTTTGTTGAGTGCCAGCATGCCTGCTCTTTCCACATGGAAGTGCATAGGACTGGTGTTCGCTGGGCCCAGTTTCAGTCCAAGCTATGGCATAGGAAGCAGAATTTCAGCTGTGTCACAAGATTTGGATGTGGTTGCATGGAATGGCATAGTGCCTGTTCTGTCTGCAACAACTGACACCATAGTCTTATCTGCAGGTGAATATTTGCCGTATTCCACCAGTGCCATCATCACTTTGTCAGGCAGAAGATATCATCAGCTAGGCAGATGGTAATTTTTTAAAAAAAACAATTTTTTAAAAAAAACATAATACAGCACAATAAATAATTGAATGCCCAGTGTTCCTAATACTACTGACTTGCAGAGAGCACAAAGACTGGCCAGTGACAGACTGTCAATAAGTAACTTCACAAAACAATCTTCACCTCAAGCAGTCATACGCGCAACTACTGCAGCTCAACCCATTCAACCAGCATATACAACTACAGTACAACTAACATATCCAAATGCTGTACTGGCAGAAAGATTTGGTAACCGATGTGCAACTTTCATTCAAACACTGTGTGCATATGCACCCAGCAATGTGGTCACTGCTGCTTGCATATGTTCAGATGATAAAAATGCTTCCATCTTTCCTGGCAATACTTTTGGACAATATCCAGAATCATTGCAACAATTCTCTGGTCCATTCTTTGCAGGTGGCATTGGTGGGTATCCCTTTACTGGTATAGTGGGCACTTTTGCATGGTCTTCACACATCACAGACACCGGTGCTCTGTTCTATTACATTCAACCGCACATTGGCATCACAGCTGATGGGCAAGTGGGGTTCATGATGAGACAGGGTCAAGCATCCAGATCTGCCACATGTGGTGCACTCAATGTGGCACAACAGTATGTGGCTACTGGTGGTGCAGAACCCACATTCCCTGGTGCATTTCCTTTTGGTGAATTTGACTTTCAACAGTACACATTGACCAAGAATCTGTATGACGCTGCAGGTGGAGATGTGAGAGATGCTCTCATCAGCAACTATGATGAATATGAAGATGATGCAAGTGACCCCAATCCTCTGGGTTATGGTGTGAGAATGAAGATGGCCACAGATGCCACCAGAGATGCTGCAGCTGCTGCATTCAAGAGCAACATTCTGCCTGCAGCTTACAGTGCACTGTTTGGTGGTGACAATTCCAGAGATGTGTTTGTGAGTGTGGGCACATTCATCAATGTGGATGATGGCTTCAAAGCTTACATAGATACTACAAGTTTTGAGAGATACAATCCTGCCTCTCAAACCTATACCAATTACACCTCACAGTTCAACGCAGGGCTGTAATCACCCCTGATGCCCATCAATCTTCTGTAGCAGAAACAGGCATTTCTGCAGGAATAAGAAAGTTCTTTTTGGGAGAGGTGGAATGGTCAGTTGCTATGTGCCCAGGTAATGTGGCACCACCAGCAGTGTTCACAATGTAATTTGAATGGGGTGATTTGACGGTGTTGTGTGTGATTCTGGCGCCAGTTAACAAAGGCTCTCTCCGGAGAACAACTGGCCTATCATAAGCTGCATTATCTGCAGTAACTTCATTCCTAATTGCTTTCTTGTGAGGTGTGGTGCTGGCACTGGATCCACTGCATGTGGTATATTTGTCATATATGCTGGCACTCTCCTGCTGCTCTCTCTGAAATGCTTCTCTCTGAATTCTCTCTTGTCTATCTGCTGCCATGGCAGATTGAATCAGACCACCCACCAAACCAATGATAGGACCAATGGGTATGCCACCGCCACCACCTCCTCCATTCATAGGCGCACCCTGCATGGGCATGTATGCTTGCTGTCTGGGCACCATGCCCATGGGGGCATATGCTTGCTGCATGGGTGCACCACCCACTGGATACACCTGTCTGGGTTGATTGGCAGATCCAAATGAAAAAGTGCTCTGTGCATGCAATGCAACAGGCATGAACAGAAGTATGAACAGCTTCTTCAACGAGGTATGCGGAACAACTTGCCCTCCAAAGGGTCATTCACAATGGCACCTGGCTTGTAATCAGTTGTGGAAACAACAAATTCTGAATAAGGAGATTGGTATGTGCTCTTGGTCAATGGAATGGCCACAGGCAAATTCTGCTTGTCTGCAGCAGGTTTGTATGCTTGTGTGTTCTGTTGTTGATGTGTGTTGTTGTTGCCCGCCATGTAGTTACCTATCAAGCCGCCTGCAGCCATGCCAGCCAATGCACCAATCCATTGTGCATCTGGCCCCTTGCTAAGGGCTGGTGCCAACATGTAGCCCAAGCCAGCTCCAGCCGCTGAGCCATACAATGTTTGAGTGGGTTGTCCAGTGTAAGGATCCCAACCCAATTGGGCAAATGATATGGAGCCACTCATGCATAACAATGTTATCAGCTTTTTCATATGCCCATATGTTAAAGGAAACTGTGCAGAGGTCAAGCCATTTGTTGCAGCTGCAGGCCCAATCCCCCTAGCCCACAAGCGGCGCAGCCGCTGCAGCACCGCCCCCCAGATCATTGTGCACTGTGGCCATAAATATATGCATGCCTCAGGTGCCTAATTTCCAAGATCAGCAAAGACTGCAGAGAGTGGCCACAGACAGATTCTCTGTTAAAAATGTCATAGGCAGTGTGCATGCACAGAGTGTGGTGCCTGCTCCTAGTCAGACACCTTCTGTGACGCCTTCCAACACATGCACACCCACTCAGACACTGACACCCACACCAACTATCACACCAACTATCACACTGACACCCAATACACCCACTCCGACACCTACTAAAACACCTGCTGTGACACCCACAACAATGCCTGCAGGTTATCAAACACCACCATGGAACTTCACAACATACATACAAACCAGTGGTGCTAGCATTGGTGATGCATTGCAAACATGGAGAGTAACACAATTTGATGCAGATGCAGCACTGCAAGGTGACAGGATAACATACAAAGCAAATGGTTCCATAAGCTATGCGCGTGTTGTTTTGCGGGTGGTGGGAGCCAATCATATCTGGTCAAGGCGAGATGCGGAGGGTCTGTTGATTGTGCAAAAAATTGCTAACCCTGCTCTGAGTGCGCAAACAATCACCAAATTGCCAGGCAGTGCAGATGGCTGGACCAATGGTGAAGAGTACAACAGCAACATCACTTTCTACATGTCTGGATTCAATTGATTGAGGTTTGATTGATGCAAAGCCCCGCCTATATGGTAGTTTGACGGGATTTGCGCAAAAAAAATTTCCCGATACATGAAATCTGCAGAATTCTGCTAAAAAAAATTGGCATGCACCTATGGAGTACCAGAAACACCCCTGATACCATACGGAATTCGCGTACCCTGGTTCTATATAACAGGCAGTGGCTCGCGATGCTGCAAGGGTTCTAGAACAACACTGTGTTGGCAATACCAAGGTACAGGCATAGGATTGTAACATGACAGAGT
>Ga0187843_10000255_pt1 | contig 41815 bp, 73 predicted proteins | sample SpaLakP09_SKY_43_FD_134516 | JGI IMG/M metagenome (GOLD analysis project Ga0187843, IMG submission 134516) | Oligotrophic lake water microbial communities from Sparkling Lake, Wisconsin, USA - SP09_SKY_43 | ecosystem: Environmental > Aquatic > Freshwater > Lake | place: USA: Sparkling Lake... | reverse complement strand
GCTTGGTAGAGTTGCATTAAAATATACTCATGTGCTACGAAAAGAGGCTCTGTTTGAGAATAACTCTGTGTAATAGCAGCATTTGTACCTGTGGCAGACTCACTGGCTGATATAGATCCCATTCTTTGTCTAGACATACCTACAAGTTCCCAACACTCGTTCTTTAATTGCATTGCAAGTTGATAACGAGATTGGATTTCTTGTGTTCTGGTTAGGTCAATATCTCTGAACTGATTGAAACTTGATGGACTCTTTAGATTTTCTGGACTGTCATCAATAAACATCACTCCTCTGTTTCTAGCTTCCATTTCCCATATATCAAGAGCATCTTGTGCATCTCCATCCTTAGGAATAGGAATGTGTCTAATAGATGTCAAATACACCTTACCCACTTCCTTCTCAAGAAGCTTGTAAAGCTGGTTCATACAGACATTATATAACACTTGGAAAGGTTTCATAAGATCAACCAAGCTTCTAGCTTCTGTGTTCTTCACCTCATGTGTGAGTCCTATAATAGGACAATAGTTTAAAAGCTTATAAGGTTTAATGTGATAGATGTCTGGTCCAATCTTAATTCCTTGATACCATTCATTAATCCATCCCCATTCTAATGATTGTTGTGTAGGAATAGTTCCTGATTTGTAATTTTCATCTACAAGAACAGATTGTTCATTACCCATCTCATCTAGATAGATGAGTTTACCAATCTTTCTCTTACTAATCCAATAACTTCTTACAACTACATATTTATATCCAAATGAACTAACATTAGAAGTTAGTCCTAAGAAGTCTTTTAGTCCATCATTGTTCTCTTTCATCTCAGACTCAATCATCATCCTTGTTTGTAGAACAAGAGGATCGTATGTGTCATATTGTACAGAATCAATACCTGGAGCAACGTTAGGGTTGCCTAGGTTAGACTCACGAACGTTAATCAATCCATAGTCTTGTAGAGAGCTTCTTAAATGATCTATCTCATCTTTAGTTAAGTCTGGAATAGCTTCAATGATTTCAGAAAGCTCCATAACTTGCACAGTACCAGCAGCATATGCACCTTGTGCTCTACCTGTAGGATCAGAAATATATTTCCTATCTGGTGTTGTAAGGAACCATGTGTTCTTTGGATTAGCCACTTCTATGTTATACCCAACCTTTGAGTTGTCTTCATATATATGATAGAACTCTCTAGCAGATATTAGCATATCTCTAAACGCATCTTCACTCTTTTCTTTTAAATTAAAATCAGCCTTCTGACATGTAAGAATGTGATTAGCCCATTTCTCAGCTACAGATGTATATGAATCAAGATCATCTTGAACTTCTTCCATAGTCATCTGTTGAATCTGTTCATCTTCAATCTCTTCTCCAGACATAGCCACCTTCTCCATTATCTTCTGTTTTGCTTGACTTATGACATATTCCTGGAGAATGCCTGTTTTATATTCTAGTTCTTCAGACTGTGAGTCATCATCAAATGCTTTAATCCTAAATGAATCAGGTCTTTTGGAGATTTCTCCTACAAGTTCGTTAATAGGTGTTGTAATAATAGAATAATGCTTCACGTACGCAGGAAGATTAAGATCTGCTGTAAGCATATCTGTAAAACTCTTCACTTGTGGTTCTTGGTAGAAATCTTCCATTCTGAGAATTCCCTTAACAAGATCGTAGTTCTTAACAAATGTATCTCTATTCTTTACATATTCAGCATAAGCCTTGTTAGCGAAATAGTCCATTGTGTTCTTAATCCAACTCTCATCTCTCTTTTCTTTCTCAGTTTTAAACTGATCTGGGAATATGTTGAGGTAGGCATACCTAATGGTAGCGTCTTTTGTATATCTAATTATTGCCATTATGTAAAAAGTTTACGTTTTTTATTTCCAAATAATCCTGAAGAAGATGTATCAAACAATCTACCTCCAGCTTTCTTTTTTGAATACAATGCTGTCACTCGTTCATCACCACTTCCTCCAGCTCTTCCCATAATAGGATCCATCTTAAGTGCTTGAGCAATAGCTAGTTCTGCTGCTACAATACGGTCAAAGTTACCTTGATCGTTATATTGTATTATTTCCTCTAGAAGAACAGGATCAAACATTTTGCTCACCCCTGTCACTTCTCTAACTGTATTACCATTCTCATCTCTCTCAATGTGAATAGTTTCCTCCATGTATTTCTTAATACAGTTGTGAAGGTAGTCTATAATCTTTTGTGAGCTTCTGTGAATACCATATTCCCTCTTTACAGTGGTGTTAGGTACAATCTCCATCAACCACTGTGGTTGTTTCTCTAAATAATGACCATCTCCTTTTGCTTTCATATATTCTATGAAGGATATGTCATCATTTTCACAAAGCGTGCGAGCATTGTAATATTTAATAAGGAGCCTAGCCTGTTCTTCCCATTTCTCTTTCTTGTCTGGTCTAGCTACATAAGAAGCTACAAACATATCCTGATACTTCTCTCCTGTTAAATCATGCATTCTCTTATATACATATACAGCTCCTAATGAAGAGCTGTAAGCAGCCTGTCCTTGTCTGTAGGGATCCACTCCTGCTACATATAGTCCATAAGGAGGATTGGCTACAGGGAACTCATATATAACTACAGGGGCATCTTTTGCATCTGAGTTCTTTAGAGGGAAATTTGTAATAGGCATCTTATCTGTAAACTCATGACCTATTTTATCCTCATCAGAAAAGAGAATTACAGGAATACCTGTACGTTCCTGATTTAATAGTCTGGTCTTTTGTCTCTTAGCAGCCTCAATATCAAATATGTTAGTGTCCTCATTTAAGAATATATCATCCACCTCTAGTGGGTAGTACATCTTCTCTTTTAGATAGGCTATTCTATCCCCTGCTTTCTTTAGACGTTCTAAATTAGCAATAGTTATTTGATTAGCCTTTTCTTCATCACTAACAAGCATTGGTATCTTGTACAGTTCACTGTCTAGTGGCTCATTTAAGTAGGCTCCTAGTGAAGAACTATCCTTGGCTTCCATTCTATACTTATTAGAAATGAATAGCCCATGTATCCTGTGTGTATCCTTCTCATTATTATATGTAAGGAAATTGAAATTGTCTACATCGAACATTAAGCTCTTTGCATCCATAAATCTCTTCATATCACCTCCAGTACCCGTAAGAATTGGAGAGCATCCCCAACCAAACGGTGTTGTGAAACCAGGCACAGCCGCTTGAAAACCTCTGAGGAAACTTCCTTTACCGATTTCATCTATAATTAGTTTACGTGGTTTTGTACCTGCAATTGCTTCTTCATTATTACCTTCATCAAGGTTACGTATGAGGATTTGAGAGAATGGAATCCTTTCACCTGCTCTAGTTTTAATACCAAGCGTCACTTGATTCTTCCAATTATCCTCAATCCTTTGCCATCTCCAAGCTTCTGGTAGGAAGTTTAAGCCTTTGTCTATTTTGTCTGTAATTAGTTTTATATCTGGAGCATTCAAGCCAGCAATAATGTTCTGACTGTTCTCATCAAATGTAGCTCCCCAAGCAATGTATGAGCTCTCAATAACTGATTTAGCTAAACGTCTAATTCCTAGAATCACTAAGCCTTTCTTCTCAATCTGAGCTCTATCTATCTCATTAGTAATCACCCACTCATTATCTCTAAGAAGGGGATTGGAATACTTCTGAGAAATTCTACCACGCTCATCTATTATATCCACCTCTGTATTCCAGAAGTTTAGATGCCAATATAAAAAGGGGTTGATATACACCCCATTCACCATAGCTCCATTTAAGCATAGCTCTTTATGAAAATCAAAGAATGCTCTATATTCATCACTCTCCCTATCAGGAATCCTAGGTTGGTTAATATACCAATCCTTATAATCTACACTTTGTACGTTGTTCATTTTCTGTTTTTAAGGAAATCTTCAGCCATAGAGCCAAGTTCTCCTTTACCTCTCACTTCCACTTTAGCCTCTTCCATCTTCCTAAGCTTATCCACCACCTCAACTAATGCAAGGTAGTTCTTCATAGTTTCCTGAACAAACTTACCTTGTGCTTCAATAGAGGCTATCACCATTGGAAGCATGCCTCCTTTAGATGTAGGTTTCCACTCAATCCTATCCTTCAATTCATGAAGGGGATTAGCATCAACATAAGCTCTCCAACTCTTGAGTTGCTCTTCAGCCCACAAAAGTTCCGTATTAATATATGTAGTTTTCTTAATAGTCGCCATTGTCTTCTTCTTTAAATAAATCCATTCCATCCTTAACAATCTTATCAATGTCTTCGTCTGGAATAATGTTAATACCAAGCTCTGCTTTATATTTCTCTAGAGCAAAAGCTAATTCCTTATCTGTCATTCCCCACACATCTCCATAACCATCAAGAGCTGTAGCTATATGTCTTCCCATGTTATACGTGGGATGGTCTTTGTGAAGCTGTTGTAAGCTCTCTATAGCTTGGTTGTAATAATTTGGTCTTCTCATTTCTTAAAATTTACAACACTAGTCCTGCTGACTTAGCACCTAGCTCTGTTATGTTTTGTTTTATAACAGAGTTTAGAATGGTTTGAATGTGCTCATTGGCAATCTTTTGTGTGTCTTCTGTAATTCCACCTGTAGCACATAGAGCACCCAGTCTCTCCATAATCAAAAATCCCTCTTGTAGTGTATTGTAGTTCATATAATTTGGTTTAAATCTTCGTTATTGGATAAATTAATCCTTATTTTGTCTGATGTCTTATTAACTGTTATAGGTGTAATGTCTTCAAAATTGTCTTGCATGTCCTCAGACATATATTCCCTTGAGAACGCAATTCCTATAGAATCCTGGTTATCATCAAGAATTCCTACAATATCTATATAATCCACACCCTGATCAAACAAATCTGCAAGAAGGTTTAAAAACGCTTCCACAGGAACCTTTCTAATCTTAACGTTATTGTTCTTCATTGTCTTCATTTATATTGTTCTCTTGTTCTTCAGAAAGCACTGGCATCCAAAAATTCTTAGGACAGCTACAAGAAAGGCATGCTGTCTTAGCAGACAATGTACATCCACAGCTTGTGCAATGAACATCTGGTCTTATTGTATTAAACGTTTTATCGTTCACCTTCCTATTCTCAGAATTAAGAGGACACCTATTACAAATGTCCATCCTATCCTGACTAACTTCTTTAATCTGTTCCTTCAGAAGCTTCGATGGAATCAGCTTGTTCCTCCATCCCTCGTAAATCTGTAAAAGGCTCATTGGTTTTTGATTTTATATATTCAATGTCAATTATGACATTCTTTAAATATGTATGTGCTTTGGTGAGCTTTGCCTCTGATGATTCTGGAGAAGCAATTATATTCTCTAGATTGAGCTTCTTAGTTTCAAGGACTGCCAATCTCTTAATAGCCTTCTTTGTATTGAAATAAAACTTCCCAAATCCAGACAGCTCCACACTATTATTTGTCCTCATAGCCAAACTTGCAGATTGGAACTGATGATTAATAACAGCTTCAATTGTCTTCTCACTTGTCATAGCCTTAACAGACTGCACCCTAATCAAATAGTCCTTCATAGACATACTATTAGGCTTATTATCAATCTCCATCATGAACCAATTTAATCTCTAGGGAGACATTGTTATCAAAATCTAGAGAAATGACAGGATTGACCTTCACCTTATTACCATCCTTAACAAGAACACCTATTTTCTTAAGCTTGGAGATTATATTATATATTGTAGCTTCAGAGCTGTTATGCTTAGCACAGAACTCCTGTCTATTGTTAGCATATGATATATTTCCTTTAATAGCTGTAAAGGCTATCAATTGAATCTCCCTATCTGTCAAACTAAGAGAATTAATGTCAGACAGGATTTTGTAATACAACTCAGCTAATGTATAACTATCTGTCTTTACACTTTTTAATCTCTGACCTATTATCTTTCTATTGGTTTCCATATATAATTAATACAAATATACACACATATCACTTATTGACAAATAGCTCTAAAATCCTGAATGCTATATTATCCCTACAAATCTTCTTCTATGGTGGAATTTTTCCAAAACACTATTGATATATTAACAAAAAACAAACCAATAACTATTTCGTCTTCTGAAGAACCATCTTCCAACGTATACCTCTCTGAGAATATACCAATCTTATAGAAAGGAGTGTTTAACGTATTAACCTCAAAAGCAAATGTTATTTCCAAAGAACCAATAAGTGCACATATCAAAGAAAGCCCTAAGAGAAACAATAAACAATAAACTACAATCATATATGTATATATTAAGCTGTTAAACAAATTCCATTCCCACCCTCCACCCTTCAAAGGTACGGGTAATTGACATTACCCACCAAAAATATTTTTTTTCTAAACACCCCCCCCTTCCTTGTAGATGAGAGAGGAGGTTACTTCCAATTAGCTACCCCTCCTGTGTTTGGGTTGGTGGGGGATACTCCACACTAAAAAACAAGCCAACAACAATTATGAAAAAGATTACAGCACTACAAAGAGAATGTAAAAAGTTAGGTAAGTTTGCTTATGACAGCGAAACAGAAGGATGGAAAGGTAAAAGTTATTTCAGATTTCGCTACGAAGACAAAGTGTTCACAGTGCACGAAGAAGATGAATTCATTGCAGATTGGGATGCAAAGAAGGTTCACCAAGTGTTTCTAAAGAGCGAAGATGCAGGACTAACATTCCTAAACTACGCAACCAGAGAACAACTACTTGACGAAGCTAAGTTTGATGCAGACCTTGCAGACATCAAAGAGCGCAATGTTAGAGCAACTGTAGTAGCAAACCCAGAAAGCTTGGTATAATACCAGGCTTTTTATATATAGGGTGGGAAAGAGTAGGGTGGGATGTGTAAAATACATTTTATTCTACTCTTTTATTTACGTAACTCATTGATTATCAAGGTATATGGAAGGTGTTGTGGGTACACTACATGCATATAAGTGTATATTAGTCAATGTTAAAAATCAAAAACCAGTGCTATACATATAGCAATCATTGGTGCAAAACAGGTAATGCTGTTTGGTTTATATGGTGACATATAAGTTTAGGTCTATTAACGATGCTTAAACCAATTAAAACAATGTATTATGGATAAGATTTATTTACCTGCTCATATTAATGGGCTTGCAGGAACAGGATGGTCAATAAAAGATAATGACCTGTATTGCGGATATGAAGACTATGGTAAATCATATAGTCTTCCTAATGAGTTCTCAGTTCCACCTGCAGGATATGTAGGATATTGGGATTTTGAGCCAGATGCTATCAATATTATCTATTATGTGTGTGAAAAGTTTGGAACTGTATGGAGTGGTAAAGTATCAGACATGAAAGATGATTATGATTATCCTAAGAATAGCACATGGTATTTCAGTACAAAAGAAGAGGCTGAAGATTTTGAATTTGCTATGTTAATGGATTGATTTGATATAAGGAGGGTGAAATTCCCTCCATTTTTAAGTCGTTTGAGCGACTATAAATAGGGTTTTAGGCTCAAAGCGTTTGAATTACAATCATTATAACCAAACCAATTAACAATGACCAAAGAATTAATTAAACACAACATTGAATATGATTATGTCTATTCAAACTTGGTATATCCCTTAAGTTTTGGATACTACCTTGATGCTCAACTTGATAATGAATGGGTTGAGGATAAGCTAACAATGTGGTTTCAGAAACGTAATCTTAGGATTGCGAATAAGTACGTGGTTGAGGTGGGTGTAAACAGTGGTAACACCATATTGATTTACAATCACGATGGAAAACATTATTTAATTCAAAGAGAGAGCCTATAATAGAGCTCTTTTATTCACTTATTTAAATTTATTTATTATGACTAGTTCTAGAATGTCTTTACAGGATTGTATTAATCCATTTAAAAGTAATTCTGTTCAATCAGAATATGTTGTTATTGATAATGAGATGAATGGTGGTAATAGAGCTGCTTCATTCAATCTTGCTTATGAAGGAGGATTTCTTGAGCATATTGGTAATGGGTTATATAAATGCAAGAGAATTGTGGCTAATAATCTTTCTCTTGTCATTCTATCAGACCATCATGTTATTATTAAATAGCACTTAGTCCTAAGCATGACATTAAACTGCTTAACTTAATACGTCAGCTGTAAATAACTGAAGAGGGGTTTTTGGCCTTTGCACCCTATTTGGTTTACATACAAGCATTTATGCTTGAGGGGGTTGCTGACGTTAAGCAAAGTTGTAATGCATCATTCTCACGTGGATATATATAAAACCACCTGATTAATATATCCTGCCATGTATGGTCTAATAGGATGAAAACTTTAATCAGCTCCCAAGGGTGAGCAATAGTTTTGAACATTGTGCAGTGCTTTAATTAGCCTAAGCTAAATCACTTCATTACTATTGAGTGCAGAGGGGGAAAGGATGTTGCTAGTTTCTAGACATCGTTAAATAAACCCTGTTGTAGCATAGACAGGCAGGTTAATATGAAGTCAATGTAGTTTATATGTTAAGCTAAAAGAACATACATAAGAGTGAGATGCTCTTTTATTTTGTAACCAATTAATCAATTATATGAAAAAGTATGCACTTGTTTACAGTCATTCGGGAATGTTTCTTGTCATGGAATATGCTGATTGGGCTAAATATCCATTAGGTTGTGTAATGCAGACATCTGATGATGAGCTTGAATTATGTCGTGAGGCTAATTGGAGAAATCAGGATGTTGCTGATAATGTTTAACTGGAGGGATTTAGATGCTCCCAAGCAGGTGAAATGCCTGCATTTTTATTATTCTTTTATTCTATTCTTATGAACATATATAAATTTAGTGTTACGTATGACAATAGGACATTTATTGTTCATATGGAGAGTGGAGATTATGATGCAGCTTTACATAAGTTGTTATTCATCTATCCTAAATGTAAGTATCAGTTAGTAACCAATTAGTAAATCAAATAAAATCAATCATGGAAAAATTAGCACGTTTTGGTATTTTAGTAATATTGTACATTGTATGTTTTGTTATTGTTTACACCATTTTACCATCAATTGTGTGGTTATTTGGTGGCAGTTTTAAGGAAGTTGCACAATCAGCTCCTTATGCAGCATTTGGTATTATGTTCATCAATCTATTCTTGGGAGTTATATTCTCAGAATGTTTTGATGGTAATTTTAAGAGCAAGAAGTAATCAATTTTAAAACCAAATAAACAAGAAAGCCATGTTAAGAGTAGAAGACCTCATTATCGAAGGAATCATCAGTTTAGAGGATGTTATTGAATTTGTTGACTCTCATAGAGAGAAGCAAGACATCATTGAAGAAACATTTAAAGATGAAACAGATTGGGAAGGATTAATTAGTTAGTCCTAATCTAAAAGCCTTATGTTTGATTACATAGGGCTTTTTCTTTATATTTGCAAAAACCAATTACATGAGCACTAAAGAAAAAATTATAGCAGTGTTGTTCTTCATATTGATTATAGCATTATCTTATATATTAACATTAAAACAGCAATAATGGCTTACATATTTAAAACTAAAAGAGATTATTCAACAATTGATCTTTATGAAACAAGAAGGAGAGCATCTGCATTAGGAATGGAAATAAGGCAGTTTATGCTTACATTTCCTGATGATGTAGCACAAAGAACAGTTCCTAATACAGACGTTTATATAAGCATCCTAAGCCCTCACAAGGATGATTATATGATTATGTACCACAGAATGGCTAGTGAGAGTATATGGTATACAGAGAAGGATTATTATAGAGTGTGTCACATCCTTGATACGAAGAAAATCAATTACGAAATTGTTGAAAACAAATAGTTATGTACGTAGAAGCTAAATTGATATTTCAATACTATGTTCCTGATGAGGGACAGAATGAATTCATATTCTTTGAGAAGAACAATAAAGGAGAGCCTTATGTATATTCAATATCAGGAATTAGAGACATTGAAGCATATATGGAAATTAATGGCTATCCTGTTAAACCAAACATCCTTTTAGAAGGCAATCCAAACATTGATGATTCTGATGCTGTGCTTACAACATCAGATCAAATAGCTTGGATAGATGATGGTCCTGATTCAGACTCTCTTAGAGATCTTGAAATCAAGGATATGAATAGCATCATACAAGATGATGATTTCAACATCATGATTGAGGTGGATGATGAGACAGATGAAATAGTGTTATATGAAGGTAAATGCACAGTGATGCGCATAAACACCTTTGATGAATATGAAGAAGACAATGATGAGGATGATTGGAGTGATGATGATTTTAACCCACATTATTAATTAATTAACATGATTAAATTGATCAAACAAGTCATTGGTATACGTACTAATGAGCAGAAACAAGAGTTTATTCCTAGATTCAAAACCACTCATCCTAAAGAACCAATTTCATACAGTGAATGGTGTATTCAGTATAGAGTGAGTATGGCTTATGGCAAGGAAATAAGACATTTTGGTTAGCATAGTGCAGGTTTATTGGTTGGAGAATAAGCCTCAGTGTAACAACTGGGGCTTTTCTTTTTTATTTAAAACATTAAAAATGAATTAGTTATGGGAATGGATATTTATGGTAAGAACGATAGTGGATATTTTAGAGCTAATATGTGGGGATGGAGACCTATCCACGCAATATCAGAAATGGCAATAGACAAACATGCTTTAAGTCTGTCTACAGATGGTTGGTCATATAATGACGGTAATGGGTTAGAAACAAAGCAAGAATGTAATATTCTTGCTGATGCAATAGAAGACATGATTGAACAGTTTGAAGATGATGATGTCATCTATCTATGTCTTGGTATGTGGTGTGCACATGATGGTTCATTTCTTTCTGAAGAAGAAACAAAAGAACTTAATGAGAAACATCCTAAAGGATCAATTATCAATTCAGCTGTTATTACATCCGAAGGAAAGTTTGCAGAACCCTCTCACAGTACATCTGTTGAAAGATTGCATGAATGGGTTAGTTTCCTAAGAGAATGTGATGGCTTTCAAATATTTTAAATTAGTAATCAATAACAAAAACCGACAGAAATGACAAATTCAAAATGGACAAGGAAAGAGACATTGTTAGCTAAAGAAGCATTGAAACAAGCAAGTGGTAATCAAACAGAAGCTGCTATTGCTTTAAGCAAAACATTAAACAGATCATTAGCCTCTATTAAGAACAGGATGTGCACATTAGCAAAGCTACATCCTTCTTTAAGAAAGGAAAACATTGCTAAGAGAGAAAGTAAGAGAGTGGTTAAAGAAGAAACTGCTATTGTTGCAGCTGCTGAAATCATTGAGACTAGGATTGTTAAATCAATTAGTCTTACGGATAACACTCTCGTAATCACTTTCCAATGAGAGCATTTTTGATAGATACTATATTCGACTTATCAGGAGATGAGTTTGAAACAGTAGATGATATTTTAGAATTAGCAAAAGAGTCTGAGCAGCAATTAGTCGAGAGACTTATAGGGATTGCGTGCTTCTATAGAGACCAGTTCAATGATGTAAACCAATAAACCAAGTGTATATGCCAGCATTAATCTACTCCTCAGCATTTTCAGAGAAACAGTATATGTCAGCAAGTAAGCTGATAGATGCTATTTTTGAGTTCAAGAAGAACAAAATTGTTATTGAGAGAAACAGATTTATCTATGTTCCATCTGATGGAACTAGAAAGATGACTATTAGATTAAGACGTTATTCCTAGAAAACAAACACATAGGGGACCTAATTGTGTCCTCTATGTGTATTTTGTCACCCTTAAACTGATTTTATGATTGTTGCAATGGTTATTTTGAGTCTATCATGGATATGGATAGCTTATGAACTTTTTAAATCACCTACAATAGAAGATAATGAAGATTGTTAAGAAACTAAAATGTTTATTATTTGGTCATCAGTGGAGAATTTATTACGTGTATGGAATAAGAGCACATGCTAAATGTGACAGATGTGAAACTAGTGATGATGATTTCATAGATAAATTTATAGAGATATGATGACATTTAGAACCAACCTTATCACATTAAGAACAAGCTTAAAACTATCTCAAGAACAATTTGGACAACCAATAGGTGTAAGCAGAGGATCTGTACAAGCATATGAATCAGGAAGAGCACAACCAAGCCTTCTAACCATAAAACTTATTGCTGAAGTGTACAACATCGATGATTTATACTTATTTTTGTTTAAATAAAAATGTTGGTCAGATGGCGGAATGTTATTAACCCGTTCTAGATGTAAAAATAATGTGGTTAGAATCCACTATGGGGTCAATGTAACTTGGTAGACGCATACTTGTTGGTTTTAAGGTTAAAACATCCATTAGCTAGGATGGGGTAGTTCCACGCATTGGGGATTGGTAGACAAGTGTCCTTCTGCAATAAAGAAAAATACCCACCATGATGGTTCGAATCCATCTCTGACCACAGACTCTCGTCTATTGCTGTGAATAGAACTGACGAGAACCATTGAAGGACACAGACCTTATGAATGGTGGTTTAGGGCGAAGATAGCAACCCTATCACGAAGAGTACCTAAGCTCTTTAAATTATTTTTATATACCTAATAGGGTATAGTTATATGTTTTATTCATTAATTACACCCTAAAGGGTATAAAAACAATTTATGAACTCAAAAGAAACAGCTAAAGAACTGTATCTAAAGTTTTACATTCCAGACTATTGCTTTGCAAAAGCAGGGATGCCTGCTGATTGGAAACAACGAGCATCTAAAAAGAATGCAATAATGGTGGTGGATGAATTATTAAACCATTGCTATGAAGTGATGAAACCATTTTGGGAAGAAGTTAAAATAGAAATAGAAAAACTGTAAACCATGACACAACAAATTGAACCAATAGAAATATTTAATAGAGAAAACAAGGGAGTGTTTCTAAGAGTTCATACACCTTTACTAAGAGATGATATATCAAAGGCTGAAATTCTTGACACGTATGGTAATACATTATTTACAAGCATACTCACTTCTAAAACTATTGAAGAAGTGGCACAACAGCTTAATTTAACACTTAAGACAGACAATACAAAGCAGTTGCTTACAGAAATTATGGAAGCAGATGCTAAGGATGGGTTGTATGGTAAAATAATAACTTCAGAAACATTTGAGAATGTTGAATGGGTGTTTCAGTTTGATGAAGATGAACCTAAGCCATTTCCAAGTACATTAGATGATACAAAAAAGTTAGTTATTGAAATTAACAACACCAGTACATCAAACATTTGCTTTTACGATGGTAATGGTAAAACATTCAAAATATTTGCAAGAGAAAAACAATAACAATGACACAAACATCAGTTGACTATCCAAAAGACATCAATGGGCAAGTAGTTAAAATAGGAGATATAGTAAAGGGTTTTGGAAGTTTAAAATTTCAAGATGGTTTTAAGATAGAACTATACCCAATAGTAACCGCTAACATACAAAATGGTGTTTTATACTTTGGAAACTTGTCTGCTAAATCATTTATAGAAGGTTTTGAAATTATTAAAACAAAATAACAATGGCACAACAAACATCAGTAGATTTTTTATGGAGATGGTGGATGGATAATCCATTTGCATCTTATGTACAAGGTGTAGAAGCATATCGAAAAGCAAAAGAAATTCATCATCAAGAAATTATAGATTCAGTAACATTTGGTCAAAATAATAGCTATCTTTTCAAAAAAGACGACACAAAAGCAGCTAAAAAATACTACAAAGAAACATTCAAAAATAAATAACAATGAATCTTAAAAATTTAGAAACAAGATTATACGATGCGTTAAACAATGAAACTAAAGAATCATTAACTCGATGGTTAGGTGCTAAAAGAGATGAAGAGCTTGAACAGTTAGCTAATAAGCACACTGCAATTTTTTCTGATTGGCAAGGACAAGAAAGTCATGTTAGAAAATTAGCATTTAAAATTGGTTATCAAATAGCAAAAGAAAATATAACAAAAGAAATAACAATGGCACAACAAACAATGGCACAAGAAAAAGCAGTAGAATTATTTAAAAAATACTATTGTTTAAGCAACAATTCAAAATCAAAATTAAAAGTAATAGAATATGAAACTGCTAAACAATGTGCATTAATTGCAGTAGATGAAGTAAAGAAATGCACTAAATACGAAAAACAAACGTTTGAGAATGATAGATTCTCAGAAGATTATTGGACGCTAGTTGAACAAGAAATAAATAAATTATGACTGTAAAAGAAATAACAAAGCTAGCACAAGCTAGATGGGAAGAATGTCATGGATGTGATAATAACGATAAGAACTTTTGGATGAATGGATTCCTTACAGGTTATCTTATAGCAGAAAACGAAAATATAGTTGGACAAGAGGTTGGACATGATGACCAAGTAGATGTAATTGATTTAATACAATTTCTTTCTATGAATCAAGAGTTTAACGGCTATGGGTCAGTTAGCAAAGAAACAGCTAAATACTTCTTAGAACAATTTAAAAAACAATAACATGAGTGGAGGACATTTTGATTATATACAAACACGCTTTGAATGGGAAATAATTGAACCAATTGAAGAATTAATAGCTAATAGTGGTAGAGAGAAAACTAAAGAGGAACTAAAGGATGGTTATAACTGGTATGGTGATGAAATAGACGCTCAAGACAAGTTCCATTACAAATATCCAGATGACATCATTGCTGAGTTTAAAAACGCTATACACTACCTAAAAATGGCTCAAATATACACACAACGTATAGATTGGATGGTTAGTGGTGATGATAGTGAAGATTCATTTCGTCAGAGGTTAAAAGAAGATTTAGAAGAATATAAAAACGAACAACATGACAGTAAAAGAACTAATTGAAAAGTTACAGACAGTAGATCCTGATTTAGTAGTGCTTAGTGATGGATATGAAGGAGGCTATAGAGAGGTTTTCTTTAATGAGTGTGTAAGAGAATTTAACAAAAATGTATACACTGAATGGTATTATGGTCCTCACGAAGAAGTGAGTTATGATGCATTAGGAACAGGAGATTTTAAAGGTATTCTACTATAAAACAAATAACCATGACTAAAGAATTTGTTAACTACGAACAAGCATTAGCTCTTAGAGAGCTAGGCTTTGATGAACCATGTTTTACCAGTTATGATGATGAAGGAGATTTAAGAAATCCTTTTGACTATGAAAATAGTGAATACAATCATAATCGTAGCTATATAGGAGACACAAAGAATTTTGTGCATAACAGTGAATTAACCATTGAGAACTTTGTTGGTGCTAAACATTTATATAAACAGTTTATTGCTGCTCCATTGTATCAACAAGCATTTAAGTTTTTTAGAGAAAAGTATAATTATAATCACTCAATAGTTTTTACAAAACATCCATTTGGAACTGATGAATATCAGTATATGATATTATTAGATGATGATGAATATGTAGAAATTAATTTCAAAACATATGAAGAAGCAGAACTTGAATGCTTAAAGAAATTGATTGACATTGTAAAAAACAAACAACCATGAGTAAGAAAGTAGAAATAATCAATCGTGTAGCAGCTGTTGCACCACTTAATAAATATTGTGTATTCTCTATGGGAGAGAGAAAAGGTAAAGATGATTTCGTAATGGTTACAGAATGGATTAATATGGAAGGTGTTGACATAGAAATCCATAGTGTTGATGGTATACATAAATTTATATTAACCTATGGACAATTTGATGCTCTTAAAGCTTGCGTTAAAGAAATCAATAAGTCATACAATTCTAAAAATCTATAACAATGGCACAACAAACATCGGTAGAATGGTTAGTAAACCATTGGAAAAAACTTCAATCAAAAGGAGCTAAAATGAGTTGGAATCAAATTATTGAAATAACTGAACTTGTAAAAGAAATGCACAAAGAGGAAATTATGGATGCTTTCCAAGCTGGTAAGTGGGATTGGTCTGAGCATACAAATAATGGAAAGCATTCAATGGATCCTGCAGAGTATTACAACGAAACATTTAAATCACAATGAAATGTGATTTTTGGTAGTATCACTGCCTAAAATCATGTAATTTTAAACTAAATCACATTATAATATGAACAGTTTGTACAATCACGTATTTCATTACAACCACGTAACAGAACTGTGGAGTGCTATTCCTAGAGACAAATTGAACGAGTATTGGAGCAATTATGAAACAGAAGGTGTACTCAGAGCAAAAGATTTTATGGTTCTTGTAGAACTTATCAATAAAGGTAATACCTTTGTGGAATCTATAGAGCAATCAAATACTTAAACATATGTACATCGAAGGAATCACTGTCTGTGTTAACTATTCAGACTTCTTAGCCCACACATTGCCTCAGAACAAGCAGCATTTTAATAAACTCATTGTTGTTACAAGCACTGATGACGTATTAACACAGAAGCTCTGTGAATACCATCATGTACAATGTATTACAACAGATGCGTTCTATACCAATGGAGATAAATTTAATAAGGCTAATGGTATAAATGAGGGACTGAAGCTTCTTACTAAGAAGGAATGGGTGATACACTTTGATAGTGATGTATATCTTCCACCTTTGACAAGAAACATACTGGAGAACATAGACCTTAATTCTGATACACTATATGGTGTAGATAGAATGATGTGCCCTAGCTATGAAGATTGGCAGAGGTTTGTAACAGCTCCTAATTTAACACATGAAGGATGGGTTTATATACACACAGATGTGTTTCCTATGGGTGTTAGAATAGGTGAATATATGAGCAAAGGATATGAACCAATAGGATTCTTTCAAATGTGGAATCCTACTGTTTCTAATGTTCATTCTTATCCAAATCAACATGGAGCTGCTGATAGAACAGATGTACTATTTGCTAAATTGTTTAGTAGAAACAAGAGAGCTCTTATTCCTGAAATCATAGCTATTCATTTAGATAGTGAGAATCATACAACACATTCTATGGGTAAGAATTGGAGTGGTAGAAAGACAGCACCATTTACAATTGATGGTAGGTTTAAGTTTATCACCCCTCCTGTTGTTACAGATGGATATAAGTTTGATCAATCAGTGTTATCTAAATGGGTAGACAAAAAAAAAGATTTATGAGAATTCAATTCTTTACAGATGCATTTAGTTTCTACATCCTTCCAGCCATAAGAATATGGATTGATTGTGATGTATATTTAGAACTTGTTTGGCTCAAATGGGGCATAAGCATAAAAATTAAATGATGAATAATGTATTAGTGTACGACATTGAGACAATGAAAGAGTTCTTCTTAGTGGTTGTATACAATCCACAAGAAGACAAATATTATGAATTTGGTGTAAACAAATTAAGAAATGACCTCGATAAATTCGTTAGATTCACAGAATGTCACACAGACTGGTTTTGGGTGGGTTACAACAATCTCAGATTCGACAGTCAAGTGGTTGAATGGGTCCTCAGAAATTATGAACAGTGGCATCAGCTTAGTAGTTTGGATATATGTGGACGAATAGCACAGAAAGCTGCTGACGTTATACATGATGCAAACTATGATGTGTTTCCTGAATACAGAGAAGAAGAACTAAGCCTTAAACAGCTTGATTTGTTTAGGATACATCACTACGATAATAAGACCAGGCGCGTTTCATTAAAAAGACTAGAGTTTGAAATGGACCTAGAGAATGTAGAAGAAATGCCTATACATCACAGTAAAACAGATATGTCTACGGTAGAACTGTTACAAACAGTGGAATATTGTGTAAATGATGTACAAGCTACATATCAATTCTATCTAATCACCATTGGTAAAACTGATCATCCTCTATATAAAGGAGAGAATAGGATTGAGTTGAGACAGGATATACAAGAAGAATTTGGTATTCCATGTCTTAACTATTCAGACAGTAAGATTGGTGATGAGATGATTAAGAAATACTATTGTCAAGAAAAGAACATTCCTTACAAAGAACTCCCTAAGAAAGGATTCTTTAGAAAGGAAATCATTGTAAAGCGATGTATTGCTGATTATGTATCATTTCAAACTCCTGAGCTTACAGAGTTTCTCAATAGGATTAAGAAGATGAAGCTTGGTATGCAGGATGATTTCAAAGAAGAGATACATTTCTACGATAATGTATATTCTTTCATGAAGGGTGGTATTCATACAGAGAATAAACCTATGGTGTTTGAAGCTAATGATGAATATGAAATCATTGATTGGGATGTAACCTCATACTATCCAGCCATCATCATTAACAATGGACGTTATCCTAAGCATCTAGGTAAAGAGTTTCTTAGAGGTTACAAACAAATGTTTGATAAACGTATAGAACTCAAACCTTTAGCTAAAAAGGATAAGAAGATTAAAGGTATTGTAGGAGCTCTAAAGCTTGCTGTTAACTCTGTATATGGTAAGAGTTCAGACATGCAGAGTTGGATTTATGACAGAGAGCTTACGATGTTCACCACTATAACAGGTGAATTGAGCATCATGATGCTTGCTGAGATGTATGAAACTAATGGTATACACGTAATTAGTGCTAACACAGATGGTATAACTGTTAGAATACATAAGAACAAGCTTGAGGATATGCGTAATATTAATATATGGTGGGAAAATCTTACAACATATGATCTTGAAGCAACGCATTATCAGAAGATTATATTTAGCACAGTTAATGACTACCTAGCAATTAAAACAGATGGAGAAATTAAGAAGAAAGGAGATTTCCTTACAGATTTTGAGCTTCATAAAAACAAGTCTGCTCGCATTGTTCCTCTTGCCCTTGAGGCTTATTATGTACATGGTGTTCCTATTGACGTTACTATTCGCAATCATAGGAATATTTATGATTTTTGTTTACGACAAAAGTCTAGCAAAGATTTTCACTATGAAGGATGGAACAAGAAAACAGGAGACAAAACCATCTATAACAAGCTCATCAGATATTACGTCAGCAGAACAGGAGAAAAACTCTTAAAGGTGAAGAATCCTGAATGTGACACTGATGCTGCTGATGTTAGTCAAGTGGAAGCTGGTGATTGGGTGATGCATGTATGTAATCATCTAAAGAAAGATCATCCATTGGACAATGTTAATTACGAGTATTATATAGAGAAGGCTGAACGAATAGTTCATAAAATCCTATATGAAGGTAAGAAACGTAAGGTTGTAGTTAATCCAAATCAGCTTTCTTTGTGGTGATAACTTGTTATATAACAAGCAAATTGCTCGATTTTGGTTGTTATATAACAAGTTAAGTTTTATGTATTATTTGTATATTTGCTATAAATATTTTTATGCGAAATACAATAAACAGAGAAACTATAGCTGAGCACCTCATCAGATATCAACTAGAAATGGTTGGTAAGACATGGGAAGATGCTCAAGCTGATGCACAATGGTATTATAACATCACTATGACAGAAGAGCAATTTGATGAGTTTATGAAATATGCTCTACCATTAGTTAAGAAGGTTTTTAGATGTAATAAAGCTAGAGCTCAAAAAACAATGGATTGGTTCAATTTACAATTTGGACTAAGGATATTTCCTATTCCAGCAAAATTTAAAATACAAGAAGATGAAACCACTTAGTTTTGTTTATGTAGCAATGGACAATGATGATGTTCCAATTGCTACATCTAATGACAGAGAAGAGCTGTTTAAAGCTGTAGACTATCATGTAGGTGCTCATGAGAAGTTTAAGAATGAATCAACTAGAATTAGTTGGACACCTCACAATCCTAAATATCCATCTGATTATGAAGGAAAGTTGTTGTACGATTGTCCTATGTATGGAATAGATGGTGCAAGAGAGACAGTTGCAATCAAAGTTTATACAGTTGAACACTTTAATAAAGAAACAAATGACACAGGAACAACTACTGCAGAAGTATCCCAAGATTTTTAAGCCCTATCAAGGCAATCCAAGAGGTGTTAATTGGTCTGGTTTACCAGATGGTTGGCTACCAATTGTAGATAAGCTATGTGGCTCTATACAAGACTATGTAGATAATACATATGATTGGATAAATGGTGAGAAAGAAGCCAAAGGACAAGTGAGATGCTCAACCATGAAAGAGAAGTTTGGTGGACTTAGGTTCTATACAGACAGCAGTGATGATGTTGTAGAAGGAATGATTAAGATGGCTGAATTTCTTTGTGAGAACACATGTCAAGATTGTGGTTCTGAAAAAAACATTGGTAAGACAAGAGGTTGGATTTATACAATTTGTAAAACATGTGCTAATAACAGAGGTGAAACATCATGGCAATCATTAGAAGATTTAAAAACGCTATCAGGCAATTCTCTATAGGTGTACGTAATATAATAAAATGGATCCCAGTTCTCTATAAAGACAGAGACTGGGATTTTTATTTTGTATATAACATTCTACAGAAGAAACTAGAATTCACCGAGAAAGCTATTCGTAACAGTAGCTTAGAAAATGGTGGAATGTACGCAAACAAGATTAGGACAGCCATTAGGCTTATTGAGATAGTCAGGGATGAGAAATACGTTGACGAAGTGCTCATGGAAGATGACTGGTCTAAGATTAAGAAAGCAATAGCTAAGCAAGACAAAGCAAAGAAACTATTATTTAACTATCTACACCATTACATTGAGCAATGGTGGAGCTAAAACAAGATTTATGGGATCACAATCATTTACAACTTATTCAAGAGGTAAGAACGTTAAAGATGCTTATGATAGAGCTGTAGAACGTGCAGAAGAAGAATATGGTCATCAAGAAGGTTATAGTGGACAGATTAATTCTTCTGCTGGATTTAGTGACATGACTAATGAGTTTAGAAAAAGTAAGAAGTCTGTATCTTTAGAGAAATTTATTGATGAGAAGCTTGACGATCTTAGTAAATATGATGGTGCTAGAGCTATTTGTATTGAAGAGCCTGTAGCTAATAAGAATGTTACTAAGAGTCAAGTGGAGCATATTGTCACTCCAGGAACTAAGAAATGGGTTCTTACATATATTGTCTATCATGGAGAGTCTAGAATTGCTAGTGCTGTAACTAAAGGAGATGCTGTTAAGCGTGCTCGTGAGTATTCTGAGAAGCATCAGTGCACCACTATAATTAAGATGGAGAGAAGGCTTGAAAAAGATTCACATGCACTTGTAGCTAAAATAAAATATAAACCATCATCTACAGAAAAGGATGGTAGATGGGTGTTCTTTGGTTGGGCATCATGTTAAAATTTAAATTTATGAATGAAGATTATGAAAGGGATTTTCTCAAGGATGTAATATATTTGCAAGAGGAGATTATTGATTTGAATAAAGAAATGAATGAACGCCTTGAAGCAAACATATTTATAATAGATGAGGATAAAATTTTAAACGATGGCAAGATTAGACTTAACATACTCCCATTTTGAGGATCTTTTGAAGAACGGATATAGTCTTGATATGATTTTCATTCTTAAGCTTATTCATAAGGAGAAATGTAATATCAAAGACTTATGTGCAGACAATCCAAAAATATCTGTCATCTATCAAACTCTTGTTAGGAAAGGTCTTATTTCTGAGGATTCTAAAGTGTTGTTACAGGGGAAGTCTATATTAGACTTCCTCTCAACTCCTTTGGAAGAGAAGAAATTTGATAAGAAAGAGACAATAAGTGATGATAAGTTTGCTCTGTGGTGGTCTAGCTTTCCAGGAACAGATACATTCACACACAAGGGTGTTAGTTTCTCAGGATCTCGTAGTTTAAAGATAAACAGAGATGAATGTAAAATTAGACTAACTAAGATTTTAGAGGAAGGTGAATACACTATTGAGCAATTGGTTGATGCTCTTAAGTTTGATGTTCTTCAGAAGAAAGAAAACTCTGTAAAGCATTTAACTAACAAACTATCATATATGCAGGGAAGTCTTACGTATTTGAATCAGAGAAGCTATGAACCGTTCATAGAATTAATTAATGAAGGAAAAAAGGTTGTTGAAACAACAGTTGTACAAGGAGGAACCGATATATGAGTGGAGATGATTGGTTAAGTTATGATGAGAGAATGGCTAACAGATTAGGCTTTGATAGTGTATTGGAATTTGGTAAATACAAAGACAAATCTGTAAAAGAAATTCTAGAAATTAATCCAGGGTATATCAAATGGATTAAAGAAAAAGGTATACATAAATGTACTCCTGAGTTGAACCAAGAATTAAAAAGAAGACATTGAGTTTTGAATTACTAAGAAAAGAAGTTGATAAGGGCTTGAGTGCTAAGAGCAATGGTATACCTATGGGTTTTGATAGACTCAATAGATATATTGGTATTAGGAAGGGAATGTATTTCTTAGTTGGTGGTCTCACAGGTTCAGGTAAGACAAGTTTTATTGATGATTGTTTTGTTCTCAATCCATTTGATTGGTATACATCTGCAGCTAATAACACAAACATTAAGCTTAAGATTATATATCGTTCTATGGAGAGAGGTACAACATACAAGATGGCTAAATGGGTTGGTAGAAGAATCTTCTTAGATCATGGTGTAATTATTACAGTTCCTAAGCTTCTTGGTTGGACAGAAAAGATGACACATGATGAACACGATCTATTTCTTATGTATGAAGAATATATGAATAAGATGAGTGATGTAATTACAATCATTGATGGTCCAGAGAATCCTGTAGGTGTAGCTAAAGAACTAAAAGCACATGCATTACAGAATGGACGTATAGAGCAATTAGATGAGTTTAACAAGCACTATGTACCAAATGATGAGAACACTGTAACTATTGTTGTTATAGACCACATAGGCTTGTTAAAGACTACTAAGGACCAAACAACTAAGAAAGAAGCTATTGATAAAATGTCTGATGAACTTAGGTATGCTAGAGATTTCTTTGGATATACACCTGTAGTTGTTAGTCAGTTCAATAGATCTATTTCTAATATACAGAGAATTAAGAATGGTGATGTAGAACCACAGTTGGAGGATTTTGCAGAATCAAGTTCTACACAGAATGATGCAGACGTTGTTCTAGCATTGTTTGATCCTATGAGATACAAAGTGGCAGATCCTTCAGGTTATGACTTAGAGAAATTAGTAGATAGATCTACAGGTGCTAAGTATTTTAGATCATTGAGACTAATCAAAAATTCATATGGAGCAGACGACGTTCGTATTGGGCTTGCTTTTTTAGGTGATATTGGAATGTTTAAAGAACTTAAGAAGAAAAAAGACATGACAGATTCTGATTATGAACGAGTTACAAATAAAAGCTTTTTTCTTGAAAAGTATTAAATAAAATATTTGGTAGTATCAAAACTTTTCTTTATGTTTGTATAAAATAACATATATGAAAAAGATTGACATTAATGAATATATAGGAAGTAAGTTTGGGAGACTCACTATATTGAAAGAAGGCATAGCTGTTAAGTATGGTAAAACTACCATGAGAAAGGTGTTTTGCAAATGTGATTGTGGAACTGAAAAAGAGATTGACTTCAGCTCTGTAAAGAGTGGAAAGTCAACCTCTTGTGGATGTTTCAACAGAGAACATGCAAAGAAAATACACACTAAACATGGTATGGCTATGCTTGAAACAGGTGTTAGACATCCAGATTATTGCATATGGATAAAAATGAAATCTAGATGTCTTAATACTAATGATAAATCCTATCTTAATTATGGAGGAAGAGGAATCACTGTATGCGATCGTTGGAAAGAATCATTTGAATATTTTATTGCTGATATGGGATGGAGACCTAATAAAAACTATTCTATAGAAAGAATAGACTATAATGGTAACTATTGTCCAGAGAATTGTAAATGGATTCATAAATCTGAACAGAGTAAGAACAATAGACGAGTGAAACTAATAGAGTATAATGGTTTCCATTATTGTCTAACTGATCTTTGTAAACTTCTGAGTCTTCCATATTCTACAATGAGACATAGAGTGTATGATCTAAACATTCCTTTTGCCGAAGCTATCAAGTATCCTCAGCATTACAAATTTAAACTAACAAATCATTTTTCTTAAGCAAATAACATGAAGACAAAGATTCTAACAATGTCCACTACTCCTAAAGATGGTTGGTGGCAAATTGTATTTATTCCTACTGTAACAATGTATTCAAACGCCTATGGTGATGAGAAACATGTTGCTATTAATTTTGAGTGGTTGTTTTGGTCATTAACAATTTTAACATATACAGAATATGACAAAGGAACAATATATCACCCTTAGATCAGATGCTAATGCAGCCAATCTCATCTATTATCATTACACAATCAATTTTGATAGTGATGTGCATAAAGGAAACATGCTTGGCTTTCAAGAATGCCTCATCTATCTACAGATGTGGGGAAATCTGAATGAGATTTTCCAAAAACTGAGAGATGCTTATGATGCTAAGTTTGAAATTATTATTCTTGCAGATGCTAACGGTAACATAATCAAATACTTATGACACTAAGAGACAGAAGACAAATGGAGTTTGCAGAAGTTTGGTTAACTAGTAAGTGGGGAATTCTTAATTTATGTCCAAGGTTTGGTAAAATACGTACAACCATTAACATTCTTAAGAAGATTAAAACTAATAGTGTTCTTATTGCCTATCCAGATAATAAGATTAAAGATTCATGGAAGGATGATTTTGAGCAGTGTAAATATGATGATGAGAATGTAACTTACACCACTCACCTATCATTACACAAGTATCAAGACAAATCATTTGATATTGTCATCATAGATGAAATACATCTATTGTCAGAAGCTCAAATAGAGGCTTGTAAGACGCTTCTTGAGAACAATGATAAAGTGTTAGGTCTCACTGGTACACTGTCTAAATCCACTGAATCTACGCTTCTAAATGAGCTTGATTTACATGTTGCTGCAACATATACAATTGAACAAGCAATTAGTGAAGGAGTGATTGTTGACTATCAAATCACTGTTGTTAAGGTGCCATTGGATGATGTAACAATTAATGATTACAAGGGTAAGAAAAGAACAGAGAAGAAGCAATTTGATAGCTATGCTTGGGTGATTAATAATCTTGAGAGACAAGGAGGAAATACAATGTTCCTTAGACTTGCCAGGATGAGAATTATACAGAGTAGTTTAGCTAAGTTGAACATGACTAAGAAGATATTAAATGCTCATAAGGATGAGCGTATTCTTGTGTTCTGTGGTACAACTAAAATAGCTGATTCTTTAGGAATAGCATCACATCATAGTAAGTCTGCTGATAAGGAAACCTTTACAGAGTTTACAGAAGGAGAAGGAAATCACATGGCTGTAGTGAAGATAGGTAACACAGGTGTTACATATAAACCACTTAATCGTGTGATTATCAACTACTTCGATAGTAATGCAGAGAATCTTGCACAAAAAATAAATCGTTGTACAGCGATGGAATATGATACACCAGACAAGAAAGCTCATATATACATCATTAGTTCTGATGAAGATGTAGAGCTTAAATGGTTAAAGAAAGCATTAGAATTTTTTGATAAAAGTAAAATCAATTATTTATGAACTCAGAATTTATAAAAATACAAAAACTTCTAGAAACACCTGTAGAAGATTTGGATCTTCCAATAAGAGCTTCTAATTGTGTAAGAGCTGCAAAGATTAAAACACTTGGTGAATTAATAAATTACACTGTAGAAGAATTAGCAGAACATAGAAACTTTGGACAAAAAAGCATTTCTCAAGTTGAGCAAGTGTTAGAAGAAATGGGATTAAAACTTAAAAATAAAAATGATTTTATGAAAGTAGAATTTGTTAGCGAAACAAGTTTTCAGACAATTGCACCTTGGTTTTCTATTTATGTAGACGGTGTTTACAAAACTGGTAGCTACCACAAAGAGAACATTGAGAAGATTTACAATGACATTGTTGCTAATCCAGATGTTTTGTTTAGTAAGACAAAACAAGTTTTGCACTCTGCAGAAATATTCGTATCTTCGGAAGACATTAAAACACAATAATAAACATGGCAAGCAAATTAATCGGGATTGTAGGTGCTACAGGCACAGGTAAATCCACATCAATTAAACATTTAGATCCTAAGGAAACCTACATTATTAATGTAGCTAAAAAAGAACTTCCTTTCAAGGGATCAGAAAAGCTGTACAACACAGAAAACAAGAATTACAAAGAAGTGGATGATGCTATTGAGATCACTAAACTTCTTAAGACTATTTCAGAGAAAGCTCCTCACATTAAGAACATCATCATCGAGGACAGTAATTACATCATGGGTTTTAACATTGTATCTAAAGCTACAGAAGTTGGTTATACCAAATTCAGTTTGATGGCTAAGGATATGGTGGATTTATTCAGAGAAGCTAGAAGGCTTAGAGATGACATCAAAGTTTTCTATTTAACACATCCTGAAACTATTGAAGATGGTGGTGACATCATTGGATATAAGATTAAGACAGCAGGTAAGTTGATTGATAATCAAGTCTTGTTAGAGGGATTGTTAACAGTTTGTCTCTATACACATGTAGAAGAGAGTAAGGATGGTGTTGTAACTTACAGCTATCTCACAAACAGGTTTAAGAAATATCCAGCTAAGAGTCCAGATGGTATGTTTGATCAAATCAAGATACCAAACGATCTTAGTTACATTGCTAAAAAGTTAGACGAGTATTATAAATAGTAAACAATAAAAACAAAGAAAACAATGAGTAACATCGGAGGAAAGAAAAAAGAACAAGGACAAGGACAAGGAACAGAGTATCCAAAAAAGGTAGGTTTATTTGAGGCTAATGTAATTGCCATCAATCCTACAGAAGAAGAGTATAATGACATTCTAGGAATGGAGTTGAAAGAAGGTAGCAAAGCTGTTGAGTATTTATCTACAAGTAAAGAAGGTAACACCACTCTTCGTGTTGATGTTTGGCTTGAAGAAGTGAAAACTAAGGTGAAGTTTAAATCTACATTCTTCTTAGAGAACAAAGAGAAGGTTAACAAAGATGGTACAAAGAAGCAATACATCAACAATGTTGGTTCTTGCTCTTGGGCATCTGATGCTAATGATCTTCCTACATGGTTTGCTAATAGAGACTATCGTGTAGCATTTGTAGGTGAAGAAGAATTGTACACATTCTTAAAGATATGGTTGGGTAATCTTGACTATCGTGATGCAAATACAACTCTTCAGCTTGAGTGGAAATCTGTTATGAAGGGTAATCTTAAAGATTTGAAATATCAACTTGATGGTGACTATTGTACAACTGTTGGTGGTATTGCTACAATTAGGTCTGTAGAGAAAGATGGTGAAACTAAGGAATATCAGGGAGTGTATAACAAAGGATTCTTTGGAGCATACAACTTGAAGTTCTTCAGACTTATGGATTATAGCAGCCCATCTGTTCTTAATGCTTTGAGAGGTAAGAAAAGTAAGGATTTGAAACCTCATGAGAGATTTGTTCTTAACATCACTGGTGAATATGGTTGTAAAGACTTCTATATTCTTAAGGAAATGAAAGACTACAGTGCTGATGATAACTTAGTTGCATCTAACGCTGTTATTTCTGATGATGGTGGTGATTATTAATCGTTACTAAATAATAGAAGCTCCCTATTGAATAAATAGGGGGCTTTTTTTATATTTGCAATATGATAACAGGAAATAAAAAGGTGCATTTAGTAGCAGAATCTATTCTAGACAAGATTAGTGATTACGACATTTTTAGATTCTATATGCCTAATAAATCTTGGAATCTTAATCAAGTGACATATTCTCCATTCAGAAAAGAGAACAATCCTTCTTTCATAATAGGTGATAGGAAGGGATATATATCATTTATTGATTTTGCAGAAACTAGTAAACGTGGTGATTGTTTTAAGTTTGTTATGGAACTATATAACATATCATTCTACGATGCTCTTGTAATGATTGATAAGGATTTTGGATTAGGTATAAAGGATGGAACATGTACAAAATCCTATGAGAAAATTGTTTCTCAATATAAACAACCAGAGATTGTTAAACGAAGTGCTATTATTCAAGTGAGTGTAAAGAAGTTTACTAACAAAGATCTTGAATATTGGAATCAATACCATCAGAGCATCGATGATCTCAAAGCTAACAATGTCTATTCTGTTAATAAGGTGTATTTGAATAAACAATTGTTCTACACTAAAGAAGATGATCTTGTGTTTGGTTATTTATATGGAGAACATTGGAAGATTTACAGACCATTTGGTGATAAGAAGAACAAATGGGTTCCTAACAATGTACCCATCACAACTATGGATGGAATAGAGGACGTTAAACATTGTAGAATAGCATTTATTAATAAGAGCAAGAAAGATTATATGGTGATGAAGAAGGTTTATCCATATAGCTGTGCTGTACAAAATGAAGGAATAGCCTGCTTCTCTAAAGAGAATGTAGATTATCTAAAAGCTAATTCTGATGTACAAATCTTAAGCTTTGATAGTGATGTTACAGGTGTGCAGAATAGTCAACAGATAACTAAACTGTTTGATTTTGAATATTTGAATGTCCCTCGCACATATCTATCTGAAGGTATTAAAGATTGGGCTGATCTTGCTAAAACTCATGGACTAGATGCTATTGAGAATTATTTAACAGAAAAAGGATTATTATGAACGTACAAGATTTAATTAATTCCATTCAAGAGAATGTTGAATGGTTATCTACATCTGATGAAGATGAGATAGAATGCATAGGCATAGAGAATTTAGAAGGAATATTAAGTAAGTATTTTGATTTTAAAATTAAATTAACACAAGAATGAGCACACCAACGTACAACACAACAAGAGGACTCATCATCAATGCTGAAATTCCTCTTTCTACAAGAACATATAAAGCTGTCAGCCATGCTCAGCTTATAGATCTTACATTAAATAGCATTGAGAAAGCAGGATTTTCATTAAGTAAGGAAACATATTCAATGGCACAAGGTGGTGCTATTGCTAATGGTCAGTTTGCTATTAGGAATGTAGCTGATAGTGAAATGCAATTACAGATTGGATGGCAGAATAGCTACAATAAATCATTGAGCTTGAAGTTTGCCATAGGTGCACATATATTCATTTGTCAGAACGGTATGGTGCATGGTGACATGGGATCTTTCAAGAAGAAGCATCAAGGTTCTGTACAAGAATTTACACCAACAGCTATTAGTGAATATATTAAGCAAGCTGGTGATACATTCTCACAGATGCAGAAAGAGCGTGAAGCTATGAAACAAATACAAATGACTAAGCGTGTTAAGGCTGAGCTTATTGGTAGAATGTTAATCGAAGAGCAATTCATTAGCTCTACACAGATGAACATTATGGCTAGAGAGCTTCAGAATCCTACACATGACTATGGTGCTCCAGATAGCTTATGGGAACTATATAACCATGCTACATTCTCTATGAAGGAATTACATCCTTCTATAAAGATGAATAGTCACATCAAGGCTCATAACTTCTTTGTAAATGAGACTGGCATATTTGTTAATCCGTTCTCTGAAGAACTAGAAATACAATCTAGAGAGTTTGTACAATTAGAAATGTTTTAATTATGAATTGGGAATTATTTAAAGAATATTTTCACGAAAGCTGGCATAAGAAGATGCAACCGTTCATTGAGAGTGAAGCTTGTGATGACATCTATAAATATCTCAAATCAGAAAGCAAGAGGGGCAAGAAAATAGCCCCTCTTTCTTCTGTTATATATAGATGCTTTAAAGAAACTCCATTAGATGATGTAAAGGTGGTTATGATAGGTATGTGCCCCTATCATACATTCTATAACAATGAACCTGTAGCAGATGGTTTGTTGATGGGATGTAGCGTAACCAATAGATTACAACCTTCTCTAGAGAAGTTTTATGAAGGTGTAGAGAAAGAACTATTCAATGGTCTTAATTTTACACATCAGAAGCTTCCAGATGTTAGCTATTTGGCTAAACAAGGCGTTCTTATGTTTAATGCTGCTCTTACAACAGAAATGAATAAAGCAGGCAGTCATATAGAACTATGGGAACCATTCACTAAGTATGTCCTTGAAGAAATTCTTACACCATTAGGTGCACCAACCATCTTCTTAGGAAAGGATGCTAGTAAGTATGAGAAATATACAAGCCCTTTTGCTTGGAATATTGTTTTGTCTCATCCAGCATCTGCAGCATACAAACAATCTGAATGGGATACAGAAGGTAAGTTTACGATGGTTAATAAAATTCTTAAAGACAACAACAATTTTGAAATTATGTGGCTCTATGATGTGCCATACTAAAACAACATTTTATGCAACTAATAGAAATAGAAGATTTAGATGTAGGAGATGAAATACTCATCTCTTGTCAATCATGTTTTAAATATTTGAGACTACTAAGAAAACCAGCAGTTGGTCCACATAAACATTGGAGTACAGGTAAACCAACGTATAAGAGTGTAAAATGTTCTACGAGTAAAGTTACTAAAACAAATTCTTATGTTTACAATGGTGTACCTCAAGTTCGTGAATATACAGATTGGGGATTTGGTCCAGATGATCACAACTTTGAGCAATATGTCAATTTGAATTATAGACAAATTATATTAGTAAGAAAAAAATAACAATATGGATCTTAAGCTTGGAGGTAAATTAAAAATAGGTGATGTTATTCTTGTTAGTTATTCACATGGATTTAGTGTTGGTTTGTTTGCAGGAAATGGTAGAAACACCATACAATTTTATGAACCAATACATGTAATTTATGTATATGATTATGCTATAGAGAACAAGGAAAAACCTAAGTTTTGGAAAAACTATGTAAGTGGAGGTAATTTAGAAAGTAGAGTGGTTAAAGTGGACAAGAACATATTCCATGAAGAAGATGATATTACTAATTACGAAAAAGCAATTGAAATTTTAAAACTAGAAAACATAATCAAATGATCTTAGAAAAACAAACAGAATCGAACATTCTCCAAGAAGGAGAAAGTCAAGGAAGTATTGGTATGTCATTAGACTTAGATTCTGCACAAGTGTTGATGCAGATGTTAAGTAAGAATTTGTATTCAGATGCAATAGGCTCAACTATCAGAGAGTGTGCAAGCAATGCACTAGATAGCCACAGAAGAGCAGGAGTTACAGATCCAATTATTGTAAGCCTTGTATCAAACACAGACAATAATTACGAGTTCTCTGTAGAAGATTTTGGTACAGGACTAGATGCTGATGATGTAAAGAACATTATTAGTAAGTATGGTAAGAGTACAAAGCGTAATAGTAACACAGAACTAGGTATGATGGGCTTAGGTTTCAAGGCTCCTCTAGCATATTCTTCTAGTTTCTACTTTGTATGTAGAAAGAATGGTGTAGAGCGTAAGTATATGATGTATGAAGGAGAAGAAACAAATGCTATTGATCTTCTTTATGAAGCACTTACAGAAGAGCGTAATGGTGTTAAAATCATCATTCCTGTTAGATATTATGATAGGAGTTCGTTCAGTGAGAAGATTAAAGAGCAATTGGCTTATTTTGAGAGTGTATATTTTAACACACCTCTATCTGACATAGACAATTCATTTAGCATTGTTAGGCATGATGATTTTCAATGGAGTCCTTTAGCCACTGATCAATATCTACATATATGTCTAGATAATGTCTACTATCCAATTGATTTTAAGAAGCTAGACATTCCTAACATATCGTTTCCTGTAGGTCTTAGATTTAGTTTGTCTGATGGATTGTTCCCTACACCAAACAGAGAATCAATTCGTTACACTAAGGAAGCTAAAGATCTCATTTTGGCTAAAATCAAGGATGTTGCAGACTTCTTTGTACATAAGTATAACAAACAAGTTCAAGAGAGTGATGATGTTATGTCTATAATATCCTACTATCGTGACAGCACTCATTATGTAAATTCTTTTACAGGTGATGGTCAATGGTGTGTTGATAATTTTGTAAAGCATGCATCAATACCATTTGTTAAACCTACACTTAAAGGTGTATCTGTTCTAGACCTCAACAGAGTGGCATATATGAGAGATCATATAATGGGTGAGTATAACAAGAAGTTTTGTCTAGACAATGGTAGATTTAAAACAGTCACTGCCAATAGATATAACACTATAGGATTTCATGTGCTAACAGCAGATAAGCCTATTTATATATATTCTGAAAGAATATCTGTAATGATGAAGGACTATCTAAGAAGCAAGCATCCCAATGATTGGAATGTTTATGTTATTAAGAAAGAGAATAAAATTTCTCTTGGTAATAGCAAAACCTCTGGTAAGAGTAATTACACAACTTACATGGATTTTCTTTCATTGCATAAATATCCAAGAAGTGAATGGAGAACCATCATCAAAGAATATCAGCATGTTGTTTCTCTTCTTACTAAAAGATTTGTAAATTTAGATGAGCTAGTTATTCCTCAAGCATTCATTGACAGCAAACAGAAACTTAAACCTGGTGGTGGTAGTTCAACAGGTGTTAGAAGGAAAAAGCTTGAAGGAGAAATCACTGGTAAGGTGGCAGAAGGTCTTCAGAAGTACACTGGTAGAAATTGTAAAATGACTCCTATAACCGTTCCAATGGAGAATGCTCATAGGAAACCTATGCTCACTATATATGGTGGTTTTGAACATACAGATAAGATTAATGAGCTTTTCCCAATGTTCGACATTCGTAAAGTGAGAATGATTACATTTTCTGAAAGAGAACTTAAAAGCCTTGCAAATATAGATTTACACAATTGGATTAGTATGGAAGAATTTATGAAAGGAGAACACAGAGTGTTCAGAAGAGCTGTTACAGCATATTTGATTGATAAGCTTGTAAATAAGAACACTTCAGCATTTAGAAAGAGAAGCAACATGGCAACTATTTCTTCAGACCTTTATTGTAAAATGGACGAACTAGAGGCCTATCGCAGAAAGAATCACTTCGGTGGTAGCGATACTTTGTATGAATCTATGTTAGCAGTTGCTCAAGAGAAGAATTTGTTTGATGTTGAAATGTATACAATCTATAAGCAAGTGAATTCTGTATTTGAGAAGCTTCCATTCATTGATGTAATGTTCGAAGCTATGGGTGGATATGGTGACAATAATAAGTTTAAAAATATCACCATTGATTTATTTAAATACTATAAACAAAGAGTAAACTTAGAAAACTACAAAATCGTTCTCAATGAGGAAGTTATGACTCCTGTTGAGGAAAACACAGTTGAAGATTTAGCCTAGAGACTATCAACAGAGGGGCGCGAATGTCCCTCTGTTATTTTAATTTAAAAAAAGACAAAGCGTATGAGCAATTTTTCGTTATCATGGTTTAAGAGACAAGCAGAATTAGAAAGTCTAATGATTGAAGAACAAAGACTTAAGAATGAAATTTTACGTAAGGAACTACCGAATAGTGTGGCTGGTAGTGATTTTGACATGGATGCAATAAAGCCCTATTTGAACGTTAAGCTTGTAAATGATGTATTGACAGTTGTGCTTAATGACGGATCTATAGTTAGTAAACCAAATGCTACTACTGATGATTTCAATGCTGTTCGTAATGCTTCTTCAGAAGTTACAATACTAGGTGTTGTAGGAAGTACAGAAATTAAAGCAGAGAATGCTAAACGTGAGGAAGAAGCTAATAGAATGAAAGCAATCATCAAAGGACTCGCAATTATTTCAGGTCTTAATGATTTTGAAGTGGAAGGTAATTCTGTAAAGCTAGCTGGTACAGGTAGAACTTTGCCTCAGTTGTTAGTGGAGAAGTTTATTGAAATTGTGCATATAGAGAAATATTATGCAGGCTTTGGTGATTTAGAAAGTCGTCTTGCACAAAATGATGAGTATCAAGGACTTAAGAGGTTCTTCATGTGGTGTTGCCTTAATCCAAGAGCTGAAGTGGCAGACAAGTTGTATGACTTCCTTAACACTAATGGTTTTAGAATCACTAAGCAAGGATTCTTTATAGCTCTTAGGAATGTTGTCACTCTTCATGGTGGATCTGATCTTGTAACATTCGTTAGTAATGTTTACAACAAAGTGAAAGCTGTGTGGAAGAAAGACACTAATGAGTATACAGTGTTTCTACAGGATGGTGAATATAAATTAGTTCATTCTGATGAGCTTTATGAAACTGAACTAGTAGAATGTGGTGATTGTGATGGTAATGGAATTGATTGGGATAATGAAGAAGATGATATTAATTGTATTGTTTGTGATGGTGTAGGTGAATATGATCAAGTTACCACTATTAATCATGGTGAAAGAATAGGTGGTCTTACAGAATTGTATTTAGACCTACCTAACAGAACTGAGAACAGGTTTACAGACAACTGGAGTAGAACATTTGACATTCGTATTGGTCAACCAGTTAGTATGCCAAGTGAAGACTGTAACTGGAGTACACAAGATTGTGCTACAGCAGGCTTACACTTTGCTGGTTACACAGCTCCTTATGTTCTTTGTGGTGATACAACTGTCTTCACTCTTCACAATCCTATGAAGGTGGTAGGTATTGGTACAGAGAAAGGTAGATGTTGGGAATATCTTCCATTCATGCTAACAACTGTTGCAGAAGCAGATGAAATCATGAATGATGGAGCCTTTGATTTCCTACAGCTTGATGAGCAATACGCAATTCGCGAATTGGAAAATCTTGCTGAGAAGGTTGTAGAAGGATTCTCTATAGAAGCTAAGAAATATGAGTTTAGTATGCCTGCCATCACTAGTCAGAATATTGAATTCATCACTCTTTCTTTGAATGATATGAAGAGTTCTATTGCAGACAGGGTTAGCTACCTAGACTAAAATATAATTGGGCTCGTGATAAATAATGTGCTACTTTTGTCACGAGCCCTTTATATTTTATTATGAAAAAGAAAGCAACAGTTAGAAAACCTAGAGCAAACGCAGCACCTAAGACAAGAAATAATGGTACACTTACAGAGAGTGCATTCTGGAGTTTCATTAGAAGTGGACTTAGGCAGAAATCTAGATGGTGGAAACCCATTACACAATGTAAACTAAACGCTAAGAGAGACTATAAAGGACCTAATAAGCGACAGAAGTTTGAATATCAATGTAATAGCTGTAAGAAATGGTTTGCAGAGAAGAACATAAACGTGGACCATGTGCTTCCAGCAGGATCATTGAATTGTGCTAATGACCTACCAGGATTTGTTGAAAGACTGTTTGTAGAAGTTGAAGGGCTACAGGTGCTCTGCCACACCTGTCATAATATTAAAACTCAAAATGAAAAGAATGGAAAATGAAATTAGTATTTCTGTTGAGAAGACACCATCATTTGTTGAAACTTGGTATGAAGGATGTGTATACTACCAAGGAAAGAGACATCAGTTCTGGATTATAGATCCTGAAGGAAGTGATTATGAGATGGAATGTAGATGGTTTTTTAAAACTGTCCCTAGAGAGGTTAGAATGATGTATAACAGTATTATTGAATCCTATAAACAAATCAAAGATGACAGAAGAAAAGCAAAAGACAGAATCAACGTACAGAGCAATTAAAACTAATAGCTCTAGTTCGTTAAAAGAGTTTTCTCTAGATAGGAAGAAGTATTACAAGAAATATGTTCTTGGAGAAACTGTAGAGGATAAGGATACACAAGCTGCAACCACTGGCAGAGTGGTAGAAACACTGTTATTAGAGCCTCAAGAGTTTGATGGTAGGTTTTATATGTCTTCATGTACATCAGCTCCTACAGGGCTTATGTTGGCTTTTGTAGATGCTCTGTATAAACATACATTTAATGCTACAAATGACAATGGTGAAATAACTAGAGAGTTTGCTGACATTGCTAGAGATGCATATGTTGATTCAGGATTTAAGATTAAGTTTGATGCTGTAATTGCTAAGTTTGTTGGTAGTGATGCTGAGCTTTATTACAATGAACTAAGAACCGTTAGAGGTAGAGGTTTGACAGTTGTTACAGTGAATGAGATTGATAATGCTGAAAGGATTGTACAAGAGCTTAGAACAAATCATGTCACTGCTACAATAGTAAATCTTGTCAACAGTGCTAGATGGACAGTGCTCAATCAGCTACAAGTGACAGGATATTATGTAGAAGGATTGGAATTCAAAAGCATGATGGATAAGGTGGTTATAGATCATGAGAAGAAAACCATTCAAGTTTATGATTTGAAATGTGTTTGGTCTGTAGAAGGATTCTATGAAGACTACTATCTCTATCGTAGAGCTTACATTCAAGCTTATTTGTACAATGAAGGTATAGCATCATGGGCTAGTGAATCTGGTTATGGTGATTATATAATTCTCAATACAAAGTTTATTGTCTGTGACAGTATCAATTACATGAATCCTCTTATATACACATTGACAGATGATGATATGAATGATGCATTCTATGGATTTGAACATAAGGGTAGGACATATCCTGGTGTACAATCTCTAATTGAAAATCTTGGATGGGCAATAGAGAATGATGTATGGAATATGTCTAGAGAAAACTATCTATCTAATGGTGTGGTGAATATAAAAGGAGGAAATTAATGGAATTAAAAAGAACAATAACAAGTATATTTATTGTTCCAACACTTGGAATTAATAGAGAGAGCTTGAGAGAAAATTCATTCTTGAATGGATATGTGGAAGATGCTAGTAAAGATGTCCAATATAGTAAATGTGTTTATTTATTATTTCGTCCTATCGATCTTGATAAGTTTAGAACTTTTCTAGATGGAGAATATGAACGAACAAAATCCATCATAGATGATTATGATCATGAAGGAGGATTTGTTGTAGTTGTTTACAAACTAAATGATAAATTCAAAACAGACTATGGACTTGTTAAACTAGGTAGGTATTCTAAAACTTCTAAGGAGTTCCAAGCATTGTTTCCTAAGATTGTAAAAGTGCAAACAGGCAGTTTGAGAAAAGAAGAAATCAGTCTTCAATATCGTATATTTAACAAGACAGAAGATTTACGTGTATATTGGAGTGAACTTCTTGATGTAGAATTTGATGAATCTATGGAAGTTTGGCAAGGATGGATAGAAGAAAAGGAGATTTTAAACATTAATCAATTAAAAGAACAAAATGTATAACGAAGACTTTGTACAGAAGATTATTGCAGAACATGGTAGGGAACAAGCCCTTATATTCTGCCAATTAGAAGGAGAAAAACATGAGATTATTGTAAGAGAGTTTGAACAAATTAGCAATCTCCCTTACGATCAATATCTAGACCATGATTATGAGAGGAATTGGTGGAAGAATCGTGCTGAAAAATTTAAAAACTCAAATAGATGATTAAACTGTTAGAAACTTATCCAGAAGCTGCTAAATTAATAACTTCCTACTATCTTGAGAAGATGCTGTTGTCATTAGATGATAGCAGTCTTCCTGAGAATTTTAAAGACCATGTAAGAGCTCAAGGCATAGATATTGATAAAATAGCTGTGCTAGCTGAAGCTTCTCCTAGAACCCTATTTGATGTGTTTGATGAGAATGGATTGTTTATTGAAATAAGAATAAGCAATGAAGAGTTCTCTTACAAAATATTTCCTAGGGATTTTGATTTTTTAGATGTAACTTGGTATTCCAATAGGAAAGAAGCTGAATCAATGGCTATTTCTGATGCATTTAAATTATTAAATGAAAAACTATGCGAGACAAAATCGTAGAACAAGTTGTAGACAAGTATTATGAGAGAAGTCAGGTGGGAATAACCAAGTATGGAACCACTCTTGAGAACAATAACAAGGATAACTACTTGTTACATGCTCAAGAAGAAGCTATGGACCTAAGTCTTTATTTACAGAAGCTAATTGAAATTGTTAGGGACACACCTAACGATGAACAACTTGGTGAAAAAATAAGACGAATGGTTAAGTAATATTTCCATTGTGCGTAGGTTATATTGAGGGATTGCATTAAATTTGCAGTCCCTCATTTTTTTATTAAAACAACAAAAACTATGGATTTAGGATTAGACGCATTGAGTAAGATTACGGTGTTTAGCAAGTATGCTAAATATATTCCAGAGCTAAAGAGAAGAGAAACATGGGAAGAAATAGTTAGTAGGTATCAGGACATGATGGTTACTAAATACCCTAAGCTAGAAGAAGCCATTTTAAAGAGTGGTGAGTTTATTAAAGACAAGAAGGTGCTACCTTCTATGAGAGCTCTACAGTTTGCAGGACCAGCAATGGAAGTTAACAATGCTAGAGGATACAATTGTGCCTATCATCCAATTGATAGCCTATATGGATTCTCAGAAACAATGTTTTTATTGCTTGGTGGATCTGGTGTAGGTTATTCTGTACAGAAACATCATGTAGATGAGCTTCCTGCTATTACCAAACCAGGAAAGAAGAGACACTATCTCATTGAAGATTCTATTATGGGATGGGCAGATGCTGTAAAAGTGCTGTTTAAAGCCTATTTAGAGGGAAAATTCATGCCTGAATTTGATTTCAGATCTATTCGTCACAAGGGTGCTAGACTAATCACAGCTGGTGGTAAAGCTCCTGGTCCTGAACCTCTTAAGATATGTTTGTCACATGTACAAGCTATTCTTGATAGGAAACAAGAAGGAGATAAGCTTACACCTCTAGAGTGCCATGATATGTTATGTCACATTGCTAATTCAGTTCTTGCAGGTGGTATAAGAAGAAGTGCTATGATAGCCCTTTTTAGCCATGATGATGAGGAGATGATTACATGTAAGTATGGAACATGGTGGGAACTAAATGAACAGCGTGGTAGGGCTAATAACAGTGCTGTACTAGAGAGGGATAAAGTTGGAGAAGAAGAATTCTTTAGTTTATGGAAGAGAATTGAAGCAAGTGGAAGTGGTGAACCAGGAATCTATTGGACTAACAATAAAGATTGGGGAACTAATCCATGTTGTGAAATAGGACTTAGACCATATCAATTCTGTAATCTCTAAACTTTGTGGAGATTTAAAACTCTGAGAATTGCTGGGAACTCTGACCACATAATGGTGAAGACAATCAGCAGCCGAGCCTAGAAATAGGAAGGTTCAACGACTAGTCGAAAGACGTACACTCAAGTGAGTGGAAGCACAGAGCCCCTGAAAAGGGTGATGATATAGTCTGAACAATATAGAAATATATTGATGAAAATTTGGAAATCTTGAATAAGTTTTGTAACTTTGTAAGAATACAAAATTATGAAAATTAATCGAGAGGGTTATAAAATATCTGAGACAGAACGAGAATGTACTAATTGTAGTACAATGTTCTTAAAAACCTCAAAAACAGTAACTCTTTGTAATAAATGTAATTCAGAACGAGTAAAGTGTACAGATCCTGAAGTAAAAATGTTACAAAGAGCAAAAGGTCGAGCTAAACAAAAAGGTTTAGAATTTGATTTAACTGTAAAAGATATTATTATACCAAAACATTGTCCAATTTTAGGAATAGAATTGATTTGTAAAAGTGGCACATCAGGAGGTCAGAAAAACTCTCCTGCTTTAGATAGAATAAATTCAAATGGGGGCTATACTAAAGATAATGTACAAGTGATTAGTCATCTGGCAAACATGATGAAAAGTCACGCTACTAAAGAAGAATTAATAAAATTTGCAAATTGGATAATTGAAAGTATTCCGAAAGATTCTGATTAAGAACTAACGAGCTTAATTGAACATATGGCGAGGTCAACGTAAGTGATGTAACTAGTCAAGAAGATTTAAATGATCGTGTTGGTATAGCTGCATTCTTTGGTACACTTCAAGCTGGATTTACAAACTTCCACTATCTAAGACCTATATGGGCTAAGACAACACAAAAGGATGCTCTTCTTGGAATAGGTATGACAGGCATTGGTAGTGGTGAGATTCTTAAATACAATCTAGACATAGCTGCTCATGTAGCTAAAACTATGAACAGTATGATTAGTGGACTCATTGGAACTAATGAAGCTGCTAGAATTACATGTATTAAGCCTAGTGGTACAACATCATTAGTCCTTGGTACAGCTAGTGGAATTCACGCTTGGCATGCTCCATACTATCTAAGAACTATGAGGTTTAATAAGAATGAAGACATTGCTAACTATTTGATTGTCAATCATCCAGAGCTTTGTGAAGATGATGTTCTCAGACCTACAGACACTGTTTGTGTACGTATTCCTGTTAAAGCTCCAGAAGGATCTATATTCAGAACAGAAACTGCTCTTGATACCCTTGAGCGTGTTAAGAAGTTCTCTCTAGAATGGATTAAACCAGGACATGTTAAAGGTGATAATACACATAATGTAAGTGCTACAGTTTCTATTCTAGAAGATGGATGGAAAGAAGTAGGAGAATGGATGTTTGCTAATAGGGATGTGTACAATGGTTTATCAGTGCTACCGTTCTTTGGTGGAAGTTACCAACAAAGTCCTTTCGAAGACATTACAGAAGAAGAATATAACAAGCGTATAATCTCTTTACATTCTGTAGATTTGACTAAGGTGATAGAGATGGATGATACTGTTGACTTTGGTCAAGTGAGTGCATGCAGTGGAAACCAGTGTGAGGTGAATATATAATATGAAACACGAGTTTATAAAAGATGTTCATTACTATCTCGAAGGAAACAAAGTTGTTTTCACTGAAGCCTATTTTATACAGCGTGGATATTGTTGTGGCAATAAATGTAGACATTGTCCATTTACAAAACCTGTAAAGAAAGGAAACACTGAGGTGGAAAAGAAATCGTAATATTAGTTGTTGTTAATATACGCCCTAGGTGTTTCTACACCTGGGCTTTTTTTTCTTTTTAAAATTAAAAATCAATCAATTATGGCAAAGGCAGCAAAGGAATCAACAGGAAACAATAAGTTTCAAGAAGCATTAGATAGGTTAAATAAGACCTATGGTATAGGTTCAGTGGTCACGTTGAATGGTAAATCAGGGGGTGAGTATGATGTTATTAGTACAGGATCTATTGGGTTCGATTTCATCACACTTGGTATAGGTGGCTTTGTAAAAGGTAAGATGTATGAATTGATGGGCTGGGAAGGCTCTGGTAAATCAACCATCTGTGGTCATGTTGTAGCTGAATGTCAGAAGAAAGGTTGAACAGTGTTATATATAGATGGTGAGCATGCTGTAGATAAGAAGTATTTTGAATCTCTAGGTGTAAACACAGAGAAGATGCTAATTGCTCAACCTAGCTGTGGTGAAGAAGGATTTAACATTGCTATGGAAATGATTCAAACTGGAGAGATTGATCTTGTAATCATCGATTCAGATTCATCATTGATTCCTAAGAAGGTGTTAGATGGTGAGGTGGGTGATTCGTCTATTGGTAAGAAGGCTCTATTGAATAGCAATGCCTATCCTAAACTTAAGACAGCTCTATCTGATCACAATGTATGTGTGATTGTAATTAGTCAATATCGTGAGAAGATAGGTGTTATGTTTGGTAACCCAACCACTACACAGGGTGGACATGCTCTTAAATACTATACAGATTGTAGAATAGAAGTGAGTAAATCATTAGCTAAAGAAGGAGATGTAAACTATGGCAACATCACTAAGGTGAAATGTGTTAAGAACAAAATGTCTCCTCCATACAAGCTTGCTCAGTTTGAAATTGTCTATGGTGTAGGCATAGATAAGGAGAAAGAAATCATGGAATTGGGAAATGAATATGAAATCTTTAAGAAGTGGGGAAAAACTATTACCTTTGGAGAGACTAAGTATGACCTTGAACAGTTTAGTCAAATGTTATTAGACAACGAAGAGTTTTATAATGACATCAGAGAGAAGATTAAAGCTAAAATTAACCAAACAGAAATTAAAACTGAAACAGATGTTGAAAGTGAAGATTAAAGAACTTTATACAGACGTGAAGCTCCCTATCAAGGGGAGCTCTCACGCTGCTTGTTATGATGTATATGC
>Ga0187843_10000253_pt1 | contig 42065 bp, 36 predicted proteins | sample SpaLakP09_SKY_43_FD_134516 | JGI IMG/M metagenome (GOLD analysis project Ga0187843, IMG submission 134516) | Oligotrophic lake water microbial communities from Sparkling Lake, Wisconsin, USA - SP09_SKY_43 | ecosystem: Environmental > Aquatic > Freshwater > Lake | place: USA: Sparkling Lake... | reverse complement strand
GTAGTACACGGTCCGGCGCGGCATATCGAACCACTGGCACAGCTTGCTGATCGAAACCTTAAATCCATCTTCTTCAAGTCCCTGGCGGATCGTTTCGATCACTTCTCTTCCTCGCCCAGCAGGGACGCCAGCTTTTTTCTGGCACGCAGTTCAAGCATCGCCTCGCCATAAGCTTCTTGAAGCTCTTTGATCTGGCGCTCGTATTGCTCGCGAACGTCCAGCGGCTTTGCCCGCAGGGCGTTCTCCATGCCGCGCTTGGCCTCGTCAACCCACTCTTCGATCTCTGACGGCGGCATATCGAATGCTCGGCTGGCCTCTGCCACCGTGGTCTTGCCTTGAATGATTTCAGTGACCAACGCTGCTTTGCGCTTCGCGGTCCAGCGTTTGACTTCCTCTTCCATAACCATGCTCACGTGATGTCCTTCCTGTATTATCACCTGAGCAGGAATTCACTGGGTCATTACACCCTTTTCTAAATTATTCCGGTTGTTCCAGTTGCGCCAGCTTCTCGGTGACGGTCTTCTTGCCAACTCCTCTGAGCGCAAAGATCTTCTGCTGGTACTTTTCTCGTGGGGTAGCGGCGCCCTCCTCCCAGTTCTTAATTGCTTGCCCGGATGCTTCGATCAGTAATCCGAACTTTTCGCGTGATAGCCCAAGTTTCGATCTCATAGTGAGCAAGCCTTTCGCCGTAAAGCGCTGGCGGCTTTTTGCTTCGTTCGCCTTATTTGCTGCGCCCGCATTTTTCTGAGTTTTGCTGGCATTCTTTAGTTGCTTCTGCAATGAAGAAATTTCTGCGCGAAGACTACTGACTTGGGTGCGATACGCTACAAGACTTTGCCTAAGCGGTTCGATCTGTGCACGAACTTCTTTGCGTGCGAGTCTGGTTACTTCTGCTTTTAGAGCAGTGGCAAAATCTGTCATATTTCGCTCCTTTGCGAGGTTTGCGGCTGATGTAGTGGATGAATTTTTGTGAGGGGCAAATAGCCTGAGAAGGAACAGATAGTCTTGGTGTCAAATAGTATCAGCGTGTCGCCAAAATATAAATCTGGTTGTGCTCGGTAATGTCGAGGATAGCTGTCATGAAATCGACAACCAGTTTCTTCACGCTTTTAGCATGCACAGCTAACTCTGATATATGTTTTTTCGTGACGTTATAGCATCGATTTAATTGGTGTTGTGGAGTTCGATCGCTCAATCTGGCGTGTGAGAGCTCCTCCAAGTACTTTCGCACCGGCTCCCCTAAAGCAAGAAGTCGCGCGGTACAGAGTTTTTTGCCCTATTACATCGCTTTTTCATAAATTGACTTCGGTTAGCGTTTTTCGCATAAAGAAATATGATTTAATTCCTTGTAGCTATATAGGAGCGGGGGGTAGTCTGTGAAGCCTCGATAATAATAGGCTGAATACCATGACTATGAGCACGCGCAACACCTTGGGTTTTTCTGTGTTTCTTGCAGGTTTGTTGAGCGGCCTTCCAGCTTGGGCCACGAATGGCTATTTTTCCAACGGTTACGGGGTGCAGTCACAGGGACTGGGCGGCACGGGCATCGCTTTGCCGCTCGATGGGTTGGCGGCGGCGACAAATCCAGCCGGTATCGCGCTGATTGGCAATCGCTTCGATGTAGGCGCCACTCTGTTTCAGCCTGACCGCGGTGCCGATATCACCGGTAACTTTGCCGGGCCGGGGGTAAGCTTGAACGGCCACTATGATGGTAACGACACCCGTCGTTTCTTGATTCCTGAATTTGGCTATGTGCGACAGTTGGGGCCGCAATGGGCTGCGGCGCTGGCTGTATATGGCAACGGTGGTATGAATACCGATTACGGGCACAATCCCTGGGCTGCTTTCGGCGCGCAAGGCAGTGCTGGGGTGAATCTGGAACAGCTGTTCGTGTCGCCTGCGCTGGCTTATCGCCCCCACCCGGATCATGTCTTCGGTGTGGCGCTGAATTTGGCGTATCAGCGTTTCGAAGCCAAGGGCGTACAGATTTTCGCGGCCAACGGCGCATCGGCTGCTCCAGCTAGCTTCTCTAATCGGGGTACAGACAGTGCAACCGGTTTAGGGCTACGTCTCGGTTATACGGGCAGGCTGACGCCTACTCTGACGCTGGGCGCTACTATAGCGAGCAAGACTCGGCTGTCAAAGTTCGAGCGCTACCAAGGGCTGTTTGCTGAACAGGGAGATTTTGATGTCCCAGCCAACTACGGCGTGGGCTTGGCTTGGGAGCTCCAGCCAGCGTTGACGCTTGCTGCAGATCTGCAGCGGATTGAATATAGCGGCGTCAAAGCGGTGTCGAATACACTGTTCTCGTCAGCGCAATTCGGCTCGGAGCGTGGCCCAGGCTTCGGCTGGCGCGATGTCAACGTAGTGAAACTGGGCGCCAGTTACGAGGTTCATTCCGCGTTGACACTGCGCGCGGGCTTCGATCATGTATCGCAGCCCGTGCCAGCAAGTGAGCCTTTGCTAAATATTCTGGCGCCGGGAGTTGTACAAAACCATTTGGCCGTGGGTGGGACTTTACGGCAGGGCAATGGAGAATGGAGTGTGTTTGCCAGTCATGCGTTCAGCAAGACGCTGAGCGGTGCCATTGCGCCGAATTTCGGTGCTGGTCTAGCCAGCTTGCATATGGCTCAGAACAGCGTCGGTCTGGCATTTGGATGGAAGTATTAGGCAAATTAGAGCGAGCGCGATTCTCTGCGACACCGGATGACGTAGAGCCTTCGCCGAACGCTCATTCGAATTTGTGGCACACGTGGTGTTCGCGCAAAAGCGTTCTGAAGGCATATGTCCAGAAATTGACGGGCGTCCTTTGGGGGCTGCGATAGCGTTCGACGCTGTCGAACTTGATGAACACCGAGTTGATGTGCGCTTACATGCGCATATTCTATATTCTGCGGATATTGCCGCTGTTTCTGCGTTAATCTCGCCGACGACCTTGTTAAATTCTCGTGTGAAGCTAGTTGGCAGAACGCCGAGATGCTCGCTAACTGAGCGAGATATTTCCTTCGAAGATACTTGTAGTGCAGTACACCTGAAATCGGTACGGCATATTGATGTTCGGCCAATTTGTTTCTCTTGCTCCGAGCAACTGAGGTCGTGACCTCGCTCTAATACTCGGTAGGCCATCGTGTGGTGCGAGTATGCAGCCTCCTTTTATTGCCAGCGGCATTTTCTCGGCAGTGGCAGTGGGGCAATCGGAGTGAGAAAATTTTGCAAACAAACAAGCAGATGTTGCGTTCCGAAAACCGGTGTCTTAGGTCGTGCTTGTGGCGACATCAGCTGTGACGCTACTTCCAATTTAAAATTTTCTTTACGAATCTATACATGGCTATAAAAGGCATCCAGTACATTAACTAACCCTCACGCACACCCTGATTCCAGTTTTCCACAATAGTATTTTTTTCCATGGATATCTCCATAATTCAAATATTTTTCAGTAGTCACGGTAGCAATTCCTGCCGTTAATGTCAATTTGATGGCGAATCGTTAGAGGAAATAAGCACCCGTCTTAGTCCGTAGGCACTTCTTTCTCATTTGAGATGTGATGGTTTTTTAAAGGTATCAGGGGGATAAAGGGTTAAAGGGGGGAAAGCTTCCGTTATCTAGAATCCACACCGTTCGCATAGAGCAGCCAAATATGAATACAAAGTGTATGGCAGCGTACCGAGAAATATTGGATCGTGCTCAACGACCACCAGTTAAACCGTTCGCTCTATGACTCATCATAAGAAATTCGGCACCAGCTTTCTCCAGCACCCGAGCATGGGATTTTTTAATTAAGCCGCCACCTTCCTAACCTGATTTCTAGCGCTGCATCCCCCAGCGCCGTATGGTCAGGCGTTCGAGCACGCCGAATAGCAGATGCTCCACCAGCAGACCGAAGATGATCACGGCGAGCAATCCGGCAAAGACTTTATCCGTATACAGTTCGTTCCGATTCTGAAAGATATACCAGCCTAGCCCCCCCTTGCCGGAAGTCGTGCCAAATACCAGTTCCGCGGCTATAAGCGTGCGCCAGGAAAATGCCCAGGCCACTTTGAGTCCGGCAATAATGGCCGGCAGCGCCGCTGGAACCAGTATCTGCCAGACATAGCGCAGGCCGGCCAAGCCGTACTGGCGACCTGCCATGCGCAAAGTTTCGGGCACGCCACGGAAGCCGGCGTAAGTATTGAGGGCAAGCGGCCAGAGCACGGCATGGACTAGCACAAACAGCAAGCTGGCCTTGCCCAGTCCAAACCAGAGCAGCGCAATCGGCAGCAGCGCGATCGCCGGTAGCGGGTTGAACATGGCGGTCAGGGTGTCGAGCAGGTCACGTCCTATGCGTGTCCCGATCGCCAGCGAGGTCAATAAAAATGCCCCCACGGTACCGAGTAAATAGCCCTGCGACAGCATCAGTAGGGAAACGCCGATACGTTGCGCTAGTTCGCCATTGGCGAGATCCAGCGCCAGCGCAACGATGGTTGCACTAAACGTCGGCAGCAGCAAATCATTATTCTGCCAGCGCGCCAGCAGCTCCCAGCCCAAGGCGAGCAGTCCCAGGATCGCCAGTTTGTTCAGCCAGCGCCAGTGCAGTCGGTGCAATAAGCGGCCTAGCCCGGCGTGATTGGCCGGCAGGTCCGTTTGCTGGACCACAGGTGGCACACATTCATATTCTGTCCGAATCGGCGGGCTCGATGGGAAACTCACGACCTTGCCCTCCGCGCCGACACCGCAGCCTCATGTGCATCACCAAACAGCAGTCCATGAATCCGCTGTGTCGCTGCCTGAAATTCGCTACTGCCCATGCTATGCATCCCGAACTGATGGCTATTGAGTTCCGCCCTTACCCGGCCCGGATGGGGGCTCAGCAGAAGTATGCGGTTACCTACCACCAGCGCTTCCTCTATCGAATGGGTAATGAACAGCATGGTAAAACCTACTTCTTCCCATAATGTCTGTAACAGCTCCTGCATGTTGCGTCGCGTCAGTGCATCAAGCGCCGCAAACGGCTCGTCCATCAGAAGTATTTCCGGTTGCATGGCCAGTGCCCGCGCGATCGCTACACGTTGCTTCATCCCGCCCGATAGCATGTGAGGATAGCTGTTCGCAAACTTGTCGACGCCGACCTTGTTGAGCCAGTGCTGGGCGAGCTCTGCCGCTTCGTGTTTCCCGGCCCGCTTGCTTGCAAGTAGAGGAAACATCACATTTTCTTTTGCTGTCTTCCACGGGGGTAACTGGTCAAACTCCTGAAATACGGCAACCCGATCCGGGCCCGGCTGCCGAACTTGGCTGCCGTTCAGCAAGATATTGCCGGCGCTGGGCCGATGAAATCCGCCGACCGCACGCAGTAGGGTCGACTTGCCGCAGCCGGATGGCCCCAATAGCACGAAGCGGTCGCCACGGTAGACAGAAAAATCGACCTCATGGGTTGCGAGGATGCGCTGGCCACTATGTGCATAATCGAGCGTGACACCGTTAAGCTGAAGTAGCGGTGACGGCTCCGTATGGGCCTCGACCAGCTTGAACGCAGTAGCACTCATGCGTCAACTGCCCTTGCTGACTGCTGGCGTCGCAAAGAAATAGTCGCGCCAGTTGGAAGGCTGATTTTTGATGGCACCGACACGGTACAGAAACTGTGCGAGCCCGAGCGTATTGTTTGGTGTTACCGTGAACTGGATCTGCGGATTGCGGATAACCTTGACGAGCAGCGCGCGCTCGATATTGCTTTTATTAACGCGCAAATAGGCATCGGCAGCCGCCTCCGGATTGGTACTGATCAATTGCGCCGCTTCGACCAGTGCATCGAGCAGCGCTGCATACGTCTTGGGATTTTCACTGTAGAACTTCTCTGTTCCGTATAACACCGTCGCGGAGGCCGGCCCACCCAGAACATCATAGGAATTCAGTACCACATGTGCCGCAGGATTACCCGCCAGTTCCTGTTCCTGATAAGGCGGCGTGGCAAAGTGGGCATTGATTTCAGTCTTGCCAGCGATCAGTGCCGCCGCCGCATCAGGATGGGGCAGTGCTTGGGTAAATCGATCGAGCCGATTGAACTCTTTATCGCCCCAGAGTTTGGCCGCCGCCGCCTGCAATATACGCGACTGCACGGATACGCCTACGGCAGGCAGCGCAATCCGGTCTTTTTCACTGAAATCGGCGATGGTTTTCACAGCCGGATTGGTGCTGATCAGATAATACGGGAAATTGCCCAGCGAAGCGATGCCACGCACGTTCTGTTTGCCTCGCGTCCGGTCCCATACTGTCAGCAATGGCCCCACGCCAGCCGCCCCCACGTCGATTGCTCCAGACAGCAGGGCATCATTGACGGATGCGCCGCCGGATAATTTGACCCACTCAACCCGGATATTGACACCGTGCTTTTTGCCATATTTTTCAATCAGCTTCTGATCCTGTGCGACGTTGAGTAGAAGATAAACTACCCCGAACTGTTCGGCGATGCGCACTTGCCCTTCGGCACGGGCAGGCAATACCAGCACACTCGACAGCATGACGGACAGCATCAGAACGCGACTGACACGATTGAACAGTGCGCGTGAAAATAGATTGAGCATGAAAACTCCGGTAAGCGGACAAGAAAAGAGCTACTTAGAACGGCACATCGCCTTCGATGGTCGTGCGATACAGCTTTCGGCGCATGTGCTCGGGACAACCGGTAGCCTGGTGCATGACCGAACGGTTATCCCAGAACACGATATCGTGTGGCTGCCATTGATGGCGATAAAGCAACTGAGGCTGGACGGAATGCGCGTATAGATTGGCTAGCACGGCACTGCTCTCGTCATCGGGCAGGCCTAAAATGCGCGTAGTAAAGTGTTCAGAAACGAACAAGGCTTTGCGCGCCGTCTCGGGATGGGTGCGGACTATCGGATGGACCACCGGCCGCACCTCGGCAATCTGCTCCGGCGTAAGATTTGGGCGCCATGGACTACGTTTCTGCAACTCTGCATATTTGGCCAGATAACTATGCTCGGCTTTGCGCCCCTCGACGATGCGGCGTAAATGGATTGGCAGGCTGTCCCATGCTAAGTGCATGTTGGCAAATAAGGTATCCCCACCTTCAGCGGGCAATTCCTGCGCATACAGTAAGGAGCCCAGACTGGGTTTTTCCTTGTAGGAGAGATCCGAATGCCAGAATACGCCGGCATCGCCCAAACCTATCGGTTTGCCATCCTCCCGAATATTGGAGACCACCAGTACTTCGGGATGCCCGGCAAGCTGAAATTTACGCAGCACATGAATTTGCAGCGCGCCCCATAAGCGGCTGAAATCAACCTGCTGCGACGGTGAAATATGCTGGTCGCGAAAAACCAGCACATGAAAGTGCAGATGAGCGCGATGCAGACGCTGAAATTCGTCAGAACCCAGCGGTTGTGACAGATCGAGGCCCAGCACTTCCGCGCCCAGTGGCGCATCAAGCGCGCGTATCTTGAAATCCTGAACCCGAGGCTGGAGTACAGCGGACATGACAACTCCTTGAATGAGACTAGCATTTTAAAAACATCGCTAGCAAATCCAAACGAAGCTTATCGTTACGCTTAACACGTTTACCTTATATGCAGCCAACGCGCATGGGCCATGCGGGCCAAATAATCCAGCATAAACCCCAGCACGCCTATCAGTACGATCACGGCCATCAGTTCGGAATAGGCCAGCCGGTCACGCGCATCAAGGATGAAATAGCCGAGGCCGGCCGATACGCCTAGCATTTCGGCCGGTACCAGCACGATCCAGACGATGCCGATTGCTAGCCTCAGCCCCGTCAGCACATCGGCCGTAATCCCCGGCAACACAATATGCAGCACGGCTTCACGCCGGCTGGCCGACAGGCTGCGCGCCAGCAGCATCCAGTTCGGATCGAGTCTGGCCACACCGGCAGCCGTATTCAGCAGTATCGGCCACAGTGCGGCAAACGCCAGCAGGAAATACACTGGGGCATCGCCTACACCGAGCGTCATCACTGCCAGCGGCATCCACGATAGAGGCGAGACCATGCGCAGTAGTTGGAATAGCGGCATGGCCGCAGCCGCGAAACGGCGCGAACTGCCCACCAATACACCGAGCGGTACGCCCAGCAGCGCAGCCACCGACAAACCTATGCCCACGCGGCGCAGACTGAGTCCGACATCGCGCCAGATGTCCCCGGCCTGCAGCAGCTGCAGCAAAGCCTGCGCCGCCTGCAGTGGCGCAAACGCCGCGGCGATCGGAGTATCGCGCTGCAGCACCATGACGCCCAGCTGCCATAGCAGCAGCGCCACGCCAAAACCGGCCAGCGGCAGCGCAGTGCGCGCTTTCAGACTGAGCGCCATTTACAGCGCCACGACTTCGCTACGCAGCAGATTGGCCGGCAGGCCGAATGCGGCAGGACCACCCACCGCAGCGATGGCTTTGCGGACAAAACGGTCGTCCACCAGATCCCGCGCTACGAAGGCCGGATCGAGCTTCTGCAGGAAGCCCGTATCGCCCTCAAGCCGGGTATTCTGCAGGGCTTTCACCAACTGCTCGGTATAGGACGGGAATGGATACGGCTGGAAGTCGATGCGGCGCTGGCCCCAGTCCTTGTGCGCCACGATCCCGCGTTGTTCGTAATCAGTGTAGTCGGTCACCGTCAGTACTTTCGACAGTACCTGCATGGAGTGCGGCGTGTAACGATGCGGATCGGCCGACGACAGCAGGCGCGCCGTATCGATCTGGTTGGAACGGGTCCAGACCTGGGCTTTGACGATGGCATTGGTGACCCGCTGCGCCCATTCCGGACGGGTGCTGATATCGCGCTCGGACAGAAAAGTCACACAGCAGGCATGGTTCTTCCAGGCGTCACCCGAGAAGCGCAGCACCTGCCCCGCGCCGGTAGTTTCAGCCAGTGCATTGAACGGCTCAGCCACGATAAATCCGGCGATGGCTTTACTGGCCAGAGCCGACACCATTTCCGCAGGAGGCAGGACAATTAGATTGACTTCTTTGGCGCCGATCGCAGCGTCGCGCCCTTTGGAGACCACGCTCAGGCCGTTCTTGCTCAGTATCTGCTGCAGCAACACATTGTGGATCGAATACCAGAAGGGAATCGCCACCGTGCGGCCAGCGAGGTCGGTAACGCGGCTGATATCTTTCGCGACCGTCAGCGCCGAACCGTTGATATGGTTCCAAGCCACCACCTTGGCCGGGAACTTGGCACCATAACGCACCGATACGGTGGCCGGCGAGAGCAGGTGGATGACATTGATCTGGCCGGCAACAAACGCTTCGATAATCTGCGCCCAGCTACGGAACAGTCGCGGTGCCTCGGCCTGTAGGCCCTCGGCCTCGAACAGTTTGCGCCCATGCGCAACTAGCAGCGGCGTGGCGTCGGTAATCGGCAGGTAGCCGATCTTGACGGGCTGATCGTCGCCCTTGGGGCCTTGCTGCGCCAATGCATCACCGGCAAACAGCAGCGGTGCCGAGGCACCAGCGGCCGTCAGTGCCGACATCCGCAGGAAATCGCGCCGCGTCATCCCGCAATCGCAATCGGAGGAAGCACAGATGTGGAAAGGGTTGGGTGCACTGGGAACTGTCATGGCGTACTTTCGTAGAGTGAAAAGTTAACAATCAGGTACTACTGCGCTGGCCCAGCAGCGCAGCCAGAATTTCCAGCCGCAGCGTGCTGATGGCCGCCGTCTGGTCGATGCGAGGTTGCGGCAGGTCGATCTGCCATTCGCGCACGATGCGGCCAGGCTGGCCGCCCATCAGCACGATGCGGTCTGCCACCAGTATCGCCTCGTCGATATCGTGCGTCACCAGCAGCGCCGCACTGTGCCAGCGATGGACCACCTCGACCAGCAAGCTCTGCATCTCGGCTCGGGTGATCGCATCCAGTGCGGAAAACGGTTCGTCCGCAAACAGCAGTTCCGGCTCACGCGCCAGCGCACGCGCCAGTGCAACCCGCTGCGCCATGCCGCCCGATAGCGCGGCCGGATATCGGCCCTCGCAACCGGCCAGCCCCACCGCATCGATGGCCTGCTGCACGCGCTGCGTCCGCTGGGCCCGCGTCAGCTCGGGCTGACGGCTAAAATCTAGCCCGAAGCCGACATTGCCAGCCACCGTCAACCATGGCAATAGACTAGCCTGCTGGAACACTAGCGCACTACGCGGACTTGGTTCTGTTAGCTCCGCTTCGAGGAAGCGGATGTTACCTGCCGAGGGTGTCTGCAGGCCAGCTAGCACGCGCAGCAAAGTGGACTTGCCACAACCACTACCACCGAGCAGACAGACGATTTCGCGCGCGCGTATGGTCAGCGCAATATCAGCAAACGTGGCGCTGCTGCCCGGATATGCAAAGCATAAGCCACTAGCCTGCAGTGCCGGCGGTTCGGCTATTTTTACGCTCATGGCTGGGTCACGGCCTGTTGCGCCAGAGCCGCCTGCAATTGAGTCAGGCTGGGCGTAATCACGGGAATAAAAGCTGATTCGCGCCAGCGTCGGCTAAAGCCGTGCTGCTGGTCGACCAAGTAGGCCAGCCCCCCTTTGGCCTGTAGCTCCAGCGCCAGCGCCTGCTGAACCGATTCAGCCAGCGCGATGCGCAAGCGGAACAGCTCGGCAGCTTGGCGCACAAAGCGCCCGTCCGCCACACCTGCCAGCAGTGCTGCCTGTTGCTGCGCCAGCACGGCTTGGGCTTCGGCGATGCGTGCGCTGAGCTGGCCGCGCTTGCTGCCCGCCAGCGTGGCGGCGACTTGCAGACTGGCACGCGCCAAGCCGATCGACATGCCGCACTGCATACCGAGAAAAGCGGGCCGCACTTGCGGTAGCCAGTTGGGCGCATTGGCGCTGATTACTTCCGCCGCGCTGACCGCAACCTGCTCGAGCTTCGGCGCTGCCGTGTGGCTGCTGCACAGGGCGATCAGTTCTAGATTGGCGCTACGTTGCACACCAGTGGCCTTGCTATCGAAAACCACCACGATAGGTGCAGCGCCATCTGCCGGCGCGACGGCAGCAGCGGCGACAAAATGCGCCGGATGCAGATTGGTGACCCATGCCAGCTGGCCATTTAGCTGCCAGCCAGCACTGCCGGCATCTGCCGCCGCCGTAATCTGTAAAGGTTCCATCCCGGACAGGAATTTCATCGCATTCGATAGCCCTGTGGCCCCAGCCAGACGACCATCGAGCAATTGCGGCAGCAGGCGCTGGCACAGTGCCGTATTCGGGCTTTGCAGCAGATATTCGATGAAGGTGCGCTGGCCCCAGTAGACGAAAGCAGCCGTAACCGAATGCTCGGCAACCTCGGCAATCGCGCAAATGGCATCGCCTACGCTACCGCCATCACCACCGAGCGCAACCGGAACGCCGACGCGGAAGCGTCCGGCAGCGGCCAGTGCCGGCATCAGTTCATCGGCCAGCAGCTGTTGCTGGTCCAGTGTATCGGCATGCTCGCGCAGCCATTCGTGCAGAGCGCTCATGATCAGACCGCGCCAGGCAGATACGGGGTCAGTTGCGGATTGACGGGCGTGCCTGCCAGACTGTTGGCGAAATTGCACAGCGTGGCGAGACTAATGCCCAGCACCACTTCCAGTGCCTGCTGCTGCTCGTAGCCGGCACTCAGGAAGCTTTTCAGCTCTGCATCATCAACGGCGCCGCGCCGCGCAATCACGGCAGCGGCGAAGCGGGCCACGGCATCAAGCTTCGCATCGCCGGTCGGCTCGCCCGCCTGCAGGGCACGCACCAGTTCCACCGGCTGACCGGCTTTTTTCAGGGCGATGGCAGTATGGCCGGCGATGCAGAAGTCGCAGCCGTGGATGCGGGCAGCAGTAATCTGCACCACTTCCCGCTCGACCAGCGTCAGACTGGCACGGGCATTGATGCCGGAAACCGTCATATAGGTTTCCAGCGCCACCGGCGCGTTAGCCAGCACACCTATTAGATTCGGCAGAAAGCCATTGTTGGCGATGGCTTTTTCAACCAGAGCACGGCTTTCGGCGGGCGCCGTTTCGGCAGTTTGCAAAGTCAGGCGGGACATATATGTCTTTCGTAGAAAAGAAGCCACTATTATCACGATTACAGCACCATGCTGCCATACCCTTTCGTCGCCATCTCTTGTTCAAACGTCTCTATCCGACGCAGCGTAACTGGCGCCGGTACGCGCCTGGCTGGGCTCCGACGATGCGCTTGAACGCCCGCGTGAAGGCGGCACTGGACTGATAGCCGACCTGACCGGCCACCTGCTCGACTGACTCGCCTTGACCTAGACGCTGGGCAGCGGCATTCATCCGCAGACGCAGCAGAAAGCGCGCGGGAGAAATCCCGCTGATGCCGGTAAAGTGTTTGCAAAAAGCGGCGCGCGACATATGTGCTACCTGCGCCATGCGGGCTATGCTCCAGTCCTCAGCGGGCTGACGCAGCATACGTTCGAGTAACGGGGAAAATTCTCCATGCTGGGCTAGCGCGAGCAGGCCGGCCGCAACCGCTTCACCTTGGGTGACCTGACGGACCAGATAGAACAGCAGCAGTTCGACTAGCCGCACTATAAGGGCCGAAGGCTTTAGCGGATCACCGCCCGCTTCGGCGATGATCATGTCAAAGAGTGCAGCAGTGTGGCGCGCCTGCGCCCCGTCACTGCGACACACCAGATGCTCAGGGAATGCATCCAGCACCAGCGGACTAAGCGCGCCACGAAAGCGGAAAAAGCCGCAGGCCAGTGCCGTACCACTACCATGATCACTGCGATCGAGCGGCTGCATTATTTGGCCGCCAATGGTCGCGGCCGGATCGGCATAGGGGCTGAGAAAATGCGGTGCGCCATGCATCAGGAACACGCCATCGCGCGCGTGCAACTGCACGGGTGCCGCCCCTGCGCAGTGCAGATAGCAGCTGCCCTGCAGAATCATATGAAAGCTCGCCATATCACTGCCGGCGGTCGAAGCTCGCCATGGCCCACAGTAGCGCCCCACATGTAATGCCGCAGCATCGAGTTCTATGCTCGTGAGCAACAATTGAGCGAGTTCTTCGGTGGCGGCGGTCGGCATACAATTAAGGCATAAAAGCCTTGATTGTATGCTGTCTGGTCGAGCATCAATAGGACAGTTTGCGCATATGCATATGCCTCTCAAGGGCCGAGTTTGACAGCTAACGGCCCTTTGCAGGCCTGCATGATCAGCGCTGCGGGTAGGCCGTTGCTAATGAGTTTTACCATCGCATCCATGTAGCGGGAAATATGCCGGAAATACGTTTGATAACCGCGGCACAGATAATTCAAACCGGGCGCACCGTCTGGCGTGGTAGCAAAGCGGTTTTTCGGGCACTCGCCATGGCAGGCAAACAGATAGGGACATTGCCGGCAATAGTCCGGCAGCGTGGCTGCTTTGGCCGCGCCGAACGCACGCTGTTGTTCCGAACCTGCCAGCTCAGCAATGTCGCTATGTTGTAGATTTCCCAGCAAATGCTGCAGATACATGAAGTGATCGCAGGAATACACGTCGCCATTGTGCTCGACTATCAGGGCACGGCCGCAGTTCTCTGCAAATAGGCATACGGGCGATGGTAGGCGCAAAAATGCCGCCAGCGCCCATTCAAAGTTCATCACATATACTTCGCCGACATCATGCCGTACCCAGTCATCGAAGACAGTGGTGAGAAATTTCCCGTAGGCTTCCGGCTGCACGCTGTGCGGTGCCATCGCCAGACGTGGATGCGAATGGCTGACCTTGCCGGGCTGGGCAAACGTCAGGCCTATCGCATGCTCCTGTCGGTCCGGCAGGCGCTCGACCACCGGATTGAACTGGATATGCCTGACCCCCTCCTGCTTGAGGAACTGGTACACCGCCAGCGGCTCCTGTGCCACCTGCTGCGTCACCGTGACCAGCACATTCACGGCGATGCCATGGCGTTGCAGCCGGTGCAGCGCGCCTAGCACGGCGTCGAAAGTAGGACGGCCCTGCTTGTCGACCCGTGCCGCATCATGGATAGCACGGGGGCCGTCCAGGCTGAGCCCCACAATAAAGCCCGCCTCGGCAAGGAAACTGCACCACGTCTCATCGAGCAGCGTGCCATTGGTCTGCAGCGCATTGCGGACAATTTTGTCGCCCGCCAGTTGCTGCTGCAAGGCGACGGCACGGCGGTAGAACTCCAGCCCGCGCAACATCGGTTCCCCGCCCTGCCAGGTGAACAGCACTTCCGGCCCTGTTTCATTGGCAATGGTCTGGCTGACATAAGCGTGCAGTACGGCATCATCCATCAGAAAGCGCTGCCGCGCCGGATATAGCTGTTCCTTCTCCAGATAGAAACAATAGCCGCAATCGAGATTGCACAGGGGGCCAGCCGGCTTGGCCATCAGATGCAAGCCAGCCACCGGTGCTAAGGCAGCCTGGCTCATTGTTTGAAGCTGCTCAGCGTTTTCAGCACCCCCCGGTTGATGCCGGCAATGACTCGATTCAGCCATGGCGCGCTGTAGTCGATGGTGATCTGCTCGAGCTCGCCCGTAAACGCATAAGGTACCTTGTAGCGCGTGCTGACAGGCGTGCGCAGATCACGGCCAATATCGAAACCTTCGTCATACGAGAAATAGGCCAGCCCATAGCGTAGCGGCACGCTGCCGCCGCCGATACGGCGCCCGTCCTGATACAGTGTGATGGCTGCGCCGTGCAATAGGTTCGGACTGAATTCCACCGTCAGCTGGGACTTGCCGGGCTGTAGTGCCAGCTCAGAGCTGATCAGGACCGGCGTGATCCCGTCCGTCTGGGCATAGTGCAGTTTGCCATCCTGAACGAAAATACTCGATCCGCCAAAGCGCCCGCCATTCGCCAGCAGCACGCCCTCGGCGCCCTGTGGCGGTATGGTCAGATCGGCCGTCATCCGGTAATACGGACCATTGACGGGTGGCGCCACCAGCGAGAACAGTTGGCCCACTTGAGGCGTCAGCACCACTTTCTGCTGGCCTTTGTAGGCGCTATGGTTGGCGGCAAAGTCCTTGAACAGCGTATCCTTGAGCGGGAACACCTGATACTTGCGCCCTTCGCTCTCGAATAGTGCTTTCAGTTCCTTTAGGCGGGCCGGCTCACTCGCTGCCAGATCATGCAGTTCGGTGGGATCCTGATTTAGATTATAGAGTTCCCACACATCCTGATCGAATGGCGTGCCTGGCCGGTGCAGCGTGGCCGCCTTCCAACCATCGTGGTAGATGGCACGGGTACCGTTAATCTCGTAGTACTGGGTCAGATGCCTGGCCGGAGCTTGGGCATCCTTGATCGTATAGGCCAGACTGCTACCTTCGAAGGGATCCTGCGCCACGCCGCCTACCACGGCCGGTGCCACGAGCCGGGCCAGTTCGAGCGTGGTCGGCAACAGATCGATCACGTGGCCATACTGATGGCGCACCCCGCCTGCTACAGCGATACCCTTCGGGTAGCTGAGGATCAGCGGGTTGCGCGTGCCGCCCTCGGAGTTGGCATCCTGTTTCCACTGGCGGAAGGGAACATTGGTGGCCTGCGCCCAGCCCAGCGGATAGTTAGGCGACGAATATTCGCTGCCGATCAGATCGAGCTTCTTGACCTGCTCGGCAATGTCGTCCTGCGGATTCAGCACGGCAGCCAGCCCATTGGTGGTGCCGTAATCAGTGCCTTCCTTGCTGGCACCGTTGTCACCGATCACCACCGCGATGATGGTGTTGTCGTACTGGCCGGTCTGCTTCAGATGCTGGATCAGGCGGCCGATCTCGGCGTCGGTATAGCTGAGAAAGGCGGCATAAGTTTCGAAATAGCGTGCATAGACGCGGCGCTGATCAGCGCTGAGTTCGCTCCACGCCTTGACGCCGGGGTCGCGCGGCGGTAGCACAGTATCGGCAGCGATCAGACCCAGCTGCTTCTGGCGGGCAAACACCTGTTCACGGTACTGATCCCAGCCGCCATCGAAGCGGCCACGATATTGCTCGATCCAGCTGGCAGCCACCTGATGCGGCGCATGGGTCGCGCCGGGCGCATAGTAGAGGAAAAATGGCTGACCTGGCGCGCGCGGCCGGCGCACATAGTCTATCGCCTTATCGGTCAGCAGTTCATTCAGGTGGCGTCCCTGCGGATCCGGTTCCACGGCAACGGTATTTTCCACCAGCTGCGGATGCCATTGGTCGGTTTCGCCGAACAGGAAGCCGTAGTACTGGCCAAAGCCTTTTCCCGTTGGCCAGCGCTGGAACGGGCCAGCCGGTCCCGCTTCCTCAACCGGCGTCAGATGCCATTTGCCGACTGCAAAGGTTGCATAACCGCGTTCCTTGAGGAGTTCGGCAACGGTGGCTTTACTGGCCGGTATCTTGGCATTGTAGCCGGGCAGATCGATGGCTGTTTCGGCAAACAGGCCGGTACCCACGCTATGGTGGTTACGTCCTGTCAGCATGGCGGCACGGGTCGGTGCGCTAATGGCCGTGGTGTGGAAATTGGTATAGCGCAGACCTTGCGCCGCCAGCGCATCGAGATTGGGCGTGTCGATCAGACCGCCGAAAGCGGAAGCGGCACCAAAGCCTACATCGTCTAGCAGAATCCAGAGCACATTCGGCGCAGTGGCGGCACTCTGCTGGTCAGCCGGTGCGGAGGCCGCACTTTGCGCGACTGCGGGCAGTGCCGGCAGCAACGCACTGGCTACGGCACCTGTCAGCAGGGCCGGATGGGAACTCACTTTGTTCATCGATTCATATCCTTTCAAGCTTCCAGCGACGCGCTATCGGCAATGCTGGTTGCAGCGCGTCCGCGCTGGCTGCGAAATACCGGGTAAAGCCACTGCACATACCAGCGTTCGGTGCCATGTTGGCGGTCTTCTTCTAGTCCGAACGCGGGCGGGTACTGGCGCGTGATGCGCGCCGTGCCGAACAGTACGTCCCAGATAAACAGCAGGTTGCTGAAATTGCCTTTGTAGTGGCCTATGCCGTCATCGTCATGCAGCGCGTGGTGGGCAAAATGGGTGGCCGGCGTTGAGATCGTGCGCTCGACCAGCCATGCTAGCGGATGCAGCCAGCGATAGCGGTAGAGCCAGCTATCCCAGCGCACTTCACTGTGTGCCGCTGCCGTCACCACTACTTTCAGCAGGTAATAAGCGCCATAGACTTTGCCGAAACCCAGATAGATCAGCAGCCCGCTCAGCCACAGATTGGGCATCAGCAGCACGTAGAATAGGCCGTTGCGCAGCCACACTCTCACACCCAGATAGGGCGCTGCATGGTGAACCCGGTGCAGCGGCCACAGCAGCGGGAACGTGTGGGCGGCCCGGTGCCACCAGTATTGCACCATGTCGTCGAGGATCAGAAAGCCGACAAACTGCAGCCACAGCGGTGTCTGCGCCAGACTGTTCTGTCCTTGCGGAAACAGCCAGCCCACCAGCAGCGCACTGCCGAATGCCACCACTGGCCGGATGATCACGGTCGCTTGCAACAGGCTGAGTATATCGAGCAGATTATCCTGCCAGCCTATGCTGTTGAACTTGATACGGCCGGTCAGCGTCTCGAGCAGCAGAAAGCCAATCAGCACGGTGGCAAAGATTCCCAGTAATTCCATCTTGAGCTCCTTAATGTTGGCGTGCCGATTAGAAGTCCAGACGGGCCGTGATACCCACCGTACGCGGCGTGCCGACCGCTGCCACATAGCCTCCAGCACCCGTGGTCTGGCCGGCGGCAGCCGTCAGGAAATAGCGTTTGTCGAAGGCATTCCTAGCCCACAGGGAAATATCCCATTGCTTGCTGCCCTGCTGTATCTGCCAGCCGGTCGCCAGATTCAGCAGTCCATACGCGGGAATACGGGCGAACTTCGAATTATCGATATAGCCTTCCGCGTCGGAACGCCAGGCATAGTTGGCCAGCACATACTGGCGTACGGCTTCACCACTCTGCCATTCGTAGCGGCCACCCGTATTCAAGATCCATTGAGGCGCACCGACTAACGGCCGGCCCGTCAGATCGGCCTTGGTGGCGCCCGTTGCTGCCAGCTCGGCAGCGGCTGGCGCGTTGCTGAAGCGTGAATAATGAGCATCGTTATACGAGCCGTTGAGGTTCAGGCTGAGACCGCTGAAAGGACGTGCCTTGATATCGAACTCCACCCCGTCACTTTTCACATCGCCGGCATTGGTCAGTATAAGGACTGGCGTGACCGGTCCTTGGACGAAGGCGTTCGTCTGATAATCCTTGATGCGAGTCTGGAAGTAGTTGACATTGACCAGTAGGCGGTTGTTCAGCAGACTGCTCTTGAAGCCCAGTTCGAAGTTGTCAGCCTTTTCCGGTGCGATAACGAGCGAACTGGCGCCCAGCGTAGGTGCCGAGCCCACGCCGCTAATATTTACCCCGCCCGACTTTTCGCCATGCGACAGCGTGCTGTAGGTCAGCAAGGTCGGCGTGACCTGATAGCTCAGCGTTGCCAGACCCGACGGTGCCACACGCGAGACATGCAGCAGGCCCGAATCATAGGCGCCGCCGATGGCCGCACGGGTGCCTGCTACCACGGGCCGCAGCGTCGCCGGATAGGCCGTCAGCGGAATACCCCCCGCCAGCGCCTCGCGCCGGGTCTGTGCATCCTTGCTTTCAGAAGTAGCGCGGGCGCCCAGCGTCAATTCCCACTGCGGACTCAGATGCCAGTTTCCCTGACCGAACAGCGCCTTGCTGTCGGTAGTACTCTTGCCATGCGAAATGCCACTGGTGTTGTCGATGAGCCCCAGACCGGCGGCACTGTTGACCACCAGCAGATCGGCCTTGTTGCCGAACTTGACGAAGAAATCATCCTGAATATTCTGATGATAGTAGAACGCGCCGATGACATAATCGAATTGGCTACCCAGCGGCGAAGCGAGTCGTAGCTCCTGCGAGAACTGGCGGTGCTTGACGTTGAATCCGACATCGCTCAGACCGGAGGCGGCCGTCGAATCGTTATCATTATGTGGATGGAAAGTCCAGAAGCGTGCAGCCGTGATCGAAGTCAGTTGGTAGCCGCTGGCCAGATGCCAGTTGGCTTCGGCCGAGGTACCACCCTGATACACACGGGCGCGCTGGCCGCCATCAAAATTCACCTGATAGTTGCTTGGGTCAGTATTGAGCGGCTGGCTGCTGGCCGGCAGCCCCAGTGCAGCCGCAGCGGCAGCCTGCGCATTTGCCTTGCCCGGCGCAGCAGGACCGAAGCCATACGGGATCAGTGTCCCCTGCGTATCATCTTCATGGTTGTAGTCGGCACTCAGGCGCAGATCAAATGATGTGCCCTGCTGGAACAGCAACTGGCCGCGCACGCCCTGACGCCCAACGCTGTCATACTGCTTGCCATCATACTGGTTAGCGAGCCAGCCGCGATCGTGGGTCTTGGAGAGCGCAAGCCGGCCAGCCCATTGCTCGCTCAGCGGGCCTGACAGCGATGCAAGCGTCTGATAATAGCCACGCTGTCCGGCCGAAACTTCGACGCTGTGCTCGGGCGTAAAAGTAGGCTTCTTGGTGGTTAAATTCAACACCCCCGCCGTACTGTTCTTCCCGAACAGCGTACCCTGCGGACCACGCAGCAGATCAACCTGCTCGAGATCAACCAGATCAATCGCCAGCATGCCAGGCCGGCCCTGATATACGTTATCGATATACAAGCCGACACTGCCTTCCAGTCCCTCGTTGGCCGGATTACTACCGATGCCGCGGATCGCCACACTGGACACCCGTGCATGCATGAAGGCAGCATTTACGCTGGGCAGTGCTTGTTGTAGGTCCTGCACTTGGGTTATTTGGCTTGCTTTTAGGTCGTCGCCGCGCGCCACCGTGATAGGGGCCGGCACATCCTGTTCCTTTTCTACACGGCGCCGTGCTGTTACGGTGACAGCAGCGAGCGCGGGCTCAATCGCACCGGCGGCTCCGCTCAGCTCAACGGCGCTGCCGGTCGCACTGGCCGCACCAACCACCGGGGCACTGCTCTGCTCTGCCGCAGCGGGCCCCAGCGCGGCGGCCAGAGCCAATGCCATCACGCTACGGTTCAATTTAATATGCTCAGTCATGTTTCATCCTTACAGTTACAACAACAGGTGTCGAGGTCTATGAAGCGTGTGGAACAATGGGCCGGAATGCGTGCCCGGAAATCGCTAGGCTGCAACGGCCAGCTGCGGCTGCCCCACTTGGGCCAGATCAGCGAGGTAGTAGCGCCGCGCCAGCACCAGCGCCAGCAGCGCCAGCGTGCCGCTGGCCAGCACCACCGTCAGCAATGCTGACGACAGGCCGTAGCGGTCTGAGAGATATCCGGTCAGATAGGGACCGGGGGCCGAGCCCAGCAAATGCAGCACGATGATGCTGCAAGTGCCCGACAGCGGTCGCAGGTCCGGCTCTACCAGCTCCTGCGTCATGCCCAGTGTGACCACGCCACCGAGGCCAAAAATGAAGAAAGCCACTAAAATCAAGCTGTATTGCAGCTGATAGTCCTGCACCAGCACGAAGGCAATCGCGTACAGAGCCGTGCCTGCCAATGCCAGCAGCGGCGTCACCACCAGCTTGCGCGCCGGTGCGCTACTACTCCAGCGATCCATGATGGCGCCGCCGAGAGGCACCGAAATAATTGTCAGACACAGCAGGCCGCTGGCCATATACGATGCCGTCTGTAGCGGCACCCCATGAATGCGGTGGAAATAGGTGGGTAGAAAATAGAAAAGCGGCACGCTTTGCAAGGTCGCCATGGCCTGACTCAGGTAGGCAAACACCAGCGCGCGGCTGTGCCAGATGCGCTTGAGTTGGACCAGTAAATTGCGGGCCGCAACAGGGGGGGCCGCGCAATCGGCCACAGACGGTGCTAGGGTGCGATAGTCGCGTGCGCGGTATAAAAGCAGGGCAATCACTAATCCCGGCAGCGCAAGCAGACCCAGTGCATGACGCCAGCCATAGCGGCTGGCAATGTAGCCACCCAGCGCTACGCCCAGTGCCATGCCGATCACCTGTCCGGCTGAAAACAGGCCCAGTGCCAGCTGGCGTCGGCGCACTGGAAACACGGTAGCGATCCACGCATACGAAGCCGGTGCATAGCCCGCTTCGCCGATCCCGACCGCTGCACGGCTCAGCACCAGCTGCTGAATATTGCCCGTGAAGGCACCGGCAGCGGAGGCCACACTCCAGAACACTCCCATCAGGCTGGCTGTACGTATGCGCCCCAGCCGCGTGCACAGCCATGCTGCAGGAAAAGCAAACAGTACCATACCAACAAATAAGACGCTGCTAAGCAATCCTGACTGGGCATCCGTTATCTGCCACTCGGCCTTGATGGATGGCAGTAAGGCCGCAACCACCATGCGATCGGCAAAGTCGAATACCATCAGCAGGCATAGCAGGGTGAACGCCCGCAAGGTGGGGGCACGCCCCAGCAGATAATCGTGCGCAGGGTCGACCTGGGCTTGCATCGCTGGCACAGTTTCGAGGATGGCGCTCATTCGAACTGGTTCCGTGGACGAGCCAACCCCAGATGCTGGCGCAACGTGCTACCCGTGTATTCGGTGCGGAACAAGCCTCGCCGCTGCAGTTCGGGAATCACGCCCGCCACAAACTCATCGAGCCCGTGCGGCAGCGTCGGTGGCAGGATATTGAAGCCATCGGCGGCCTCGTTGACGAACCAGTCTTCCAGCTGGTCGGCAACACTGGCGGCCGTACCTACGACGATACGGTGACCACGTGCCCCGCTGACTCGCTGGTAGAGCTGGCGCAAGGTGAGATTTTCGCGCCGGGCCAGATCGACAAACAGCTGCTGGCGACTCTGCCAGCCTTGGGTGACTGGGAACTCCGGCACCGGGCCATCGAGCGGATACTGGCTCAGATCAATTTTGCCGAGGAAGGCATTCAACAGGCCCAGTCCCAGCACGGGATCAATCAGCTGCTGCAGTTGCTCATATTTTTTCTGCGCCTCCTGCTCACTCTGGCCGATGATGGGTAGCACTCCGGGCATGATTTTCAGGCTGTCGGCACTACGCCCATGCTGCGCCAGTTGACCTTTCAGGCCACTATAGAATCTGCGTGCTTCTTCTAGCGTCTGCTGTGCGGTGAACACCACTTCTGCCGTGGCAGCGGCCAGCGCCTGCCCATCCTCGGAGGAACCGGCCTGCACTATAACTGGATAGCACTGAACGGGACGCTCGGCGACCAGTGGCCCTCTTACTCTGAAACGCTCGCCATGATGGTTCAGACGATGCAGTTTGGCCGGATCGAATACGATGCCTCCCTGCTTATCGAAGCGCAAGGCGTCGTCGCCCCAGCCATCCCACAGCCCCTTTACAACATCGACATATTCGCGGGCATAACGGTAGCGCTCGGCATGTGGAATCTGGCTTTCGAGATTAAAATTCTGCGCCTCCCAGTCCGTTCCGGATGTAACCAGATTCCAGCCGGTACGCCCGTTACTCAGCTGATCGAGCGACGCGAATTTACGTGCCAGATGGAATGGTGGCAGATAGGTCGTAGAAACTGTTGCAATCAGTCCGATACGTTCGGTGACGCCGGCGATCGCCGCCAGTTTGGTGAGTGGTTCCAAATAGGACGGCAGCAGACCGCGTGCCAGCAGTTCGGGCGGGCCATCTGGCACGCCCAGACTATCAGCGAAAAAGATCGCGTCGAACTTGCCGCGTTCGGCCGTTATGGCCAGCTGCTTAAAGTGTTCGAAGCGCAGTGCATTGCGCGGCTCCACCTGCGGATGGCGCCAAGCAGCAAGGTGATGACCAACGCCTTGCAAGAAGGCTCCTAGGTGCAACTGTCGTCTTTGCGCTGCCATGCTCTCCATCCTTTTAATGAAACGATAGCGTTACATTAATTGAGGAGCGCTGGGGCAGACAACGAATTAAAACGGTTTAGCTTATAAGGCATTTGACGATGCCGCACGGTGCGCTCAGTTTGTGCGACAATCGGCCACTGTCATCTACTCTGTAACACACTATGCAATCAACCTCGGGCGCCGGACGTCCAAGCCGCGACGCCGCGATCGAACTGGTACAGCGAATCCGCGACGTTGCCCGCAGCGAGTTCCTCGACAAAGGCATAGACGGTGCCAGCATTGAAGGCATCGCCACGGCCGCTGGCTGCTCTAAACTGACCATCTATCGGCACTTCGGCAGCAAAGAAGAACTGTTCATGCAGATCGTACGCTCGCGCACGCAGGATTACACCGATCAGTTCGCAAGCCAAATCAATCTGCAGCAGCCGCCTGAGCTGGTGCTATATGAAATCGGTCTGGTTATCGCCAGCTTCTTCTTTAAACCCGACAATCTCAAATTCATCCGGCTGGTAGTGGCCGAAATCGGCCGTATTCCGGGACTGGCCGACATTGTGCGGATCGAAGCGGACCGTCTGCGCGAGCCAGTACGCTACTATTTAGACCAACTCAAGAAGGCAGGCAAGGGAAGATTTGAAGACCCCACAATAGCTGCCATTCAGTTCATTAATCTGTGCGTGCTGGGTCACTACTATCTACTAGCTGGCTACAGTGCCGCCAAGGTTTCAGTCAAGCAGCAGAAGGTGCTGGTGCGCTCGGCAGTCGAGCTATTCGTCTCGACCCATTTTGCGACCGCACCCGATTGAGAGACAAGCTCAGGCATTAGTCTGCTACCACTGTCGGCACCGCTACTGATTCGGGCCAGCAACGCTGGCTGGCCTCGCGCACCTGCGCGGCTGATTCCAGTGCCAGCAGCGCACGCGCCTGTTGCGTACACTGGACAAGATCGAGTTGCCTCACCCGCGCCTTGATGGCCGGCACTGCCAGCGGCGGTGCGGACAGCTCCGTCACCCCCAGCCCCAGCAGAATAGGGATGGCTAGAGGATCACCGGCCAGCGCACCGCACAATCCGACCCAGCGGCCATGCCGCCGCGCGCCTTGGACGGCCAACTCGATCAGCCGCAATACCGCAGGTTGCAGCCCGTCGGCACGCGTTGCCAGCGCCGGATGACAGCGGTCCATGGCTAGCGTGTACTGAGTCAGGTCGTTACTGCCTATCGCGAAGAAGTCGGCATGGCGCGCCAGCTGCTCGGCCAGCAGCGCCGCCGCAGGGACTTCGATCATAACCCCCAGTTCGAACGGTTGTTGTCGCCCTGCGCTGCGTGCAAGCGCCTCGATGCGCTGGCGTATCTGCACTAGCTCGGCCACTTCCGTCACCATCGGCAGCAATATCCGCAGCGGTACGTCCGATTGCACCTGCAACATTCCTGTCAGCTGATGATCGAACCATTCGGGCTGTTGCTGCGCCAGCCGGATGCCGCGCAACCCCAGTGCTGGATTGGTTTCGTCTGGCTGGGAGAGAAAAGCAACCGGCTTATCGGCCCCCGCATCAAGCGTGCGCAGGATTACCGGGCGACCTTGCAGCGCATCAACGATTGCCTGATAGCAGGCAGCTTGCTCGGCAGCCCCGGGCGCTTGTTGACGCTGCATGAACAGTAGTTCGGTACGCAGCAGGCCGACGCCGTCGGCGCCATGTTGGAGTGCGCTGTGTGCCTCCTCCAGAGTCCCAATGTTAGCGGCCACGTCGATGCGCTGCCCGTCGCGCGTCAGCGCCGGCTGAGTAGCACTCGCTAGTGCCATCGCGTGGACCTGTTGCTGCAACTGTTGTTGCTGGCGTGCCTGCTCGATCTGTACAGAAGTGGGCGCGCACAGCACCTGCCCGGCCGCCGCATCGACCAGCACCACGCTGCCGGCGGCCAGTCGCTTCACGGCCGGGCCCAGCCCTACCAGCGTCGGTATGCCAAGCTGGCGCGCCATCAGGGCTGCATGAGAGGTCGCGCCACCATCTGCCATCAGCAGCGCCGCCACTCGGCAGTTCGCCAGTGCTGCCAGATCCGAAGGCGTGATTTCGTCGGCCACGCAGATCGCCCCTGTTGGCAGACTGCGCACTAGCGCGCTGCCATAGCCCAGGGTACGCAGCACCTGTTTGACTAGATCGCGCAGATCGGCGGCACGTTCTACCAGCAGAGGTGTTGCCGCATGTTCCAGCTGCGCCAGTTGATGGCTTATCGCCTGCTGCCACGCGAACGCTGCACTCTTGCCCAGCAGGATGTAGTCATCGGCAGCCTGCGTCAGCACCGGATCCTGCAATAGAATCCGATGGAGCGTAAAAATTTCGCCCAGATCTTTCTGCTGGGGACCGCCCGCTTGTGCCACCGACAGTGCTAGGCTGGCATCGACGGCGCGCAATGCCTGTTGTAGGCGCAGCTTTTCCTGCGCCGGTGTCATGCTACTGACCGGATCTACCTCAACGATATTGGCATCCTGCAGCACCACCGTGCCAATGGCAATGCCGGGCACGGCACAGACGCCGTATAGCGTGGTGCTAGCGCGGGTATCGCCCGACGACAGCGGAGTATCGATACGGGTCACAGATACTGGACTGGCCGTCTGTCCGGCTGGTAGCAGGTTATCTGCACATTGCAAGACTTGGCACACTGCCTCGACTGCCTGCTCTGCCTGTGGGCCACGACCGATGAGCTCGACCATCGCCTGCTCGCCTGCCCCCAACGCGAGCAGTGCCACGACGCTGTCTAGTGGGGCGCATCTCTCGCCATATTGCAGCTGCAACAGTGCATCGAATGGCGCTTGCGCGGCGCGGGCGCGCGCGGCCGGACGGGCATGCAGGCCACCCGCCACGGTCAGGCGTAAGCTGCGCCGCACCTCGCCTGCTGCACTAAGCTCCGCCGTCGACTCCTGTGCAGCTGGATGCAAAGCATGCAGTACCAGCAACTGACTATGACCTCCATCGAGTTGTCCCGCGTTATGTTGTCCTAGACGGAACTGGTTTGGATTGGCTATCAGCAATACTGAAATGCTGCTGACGGCCAATCGCTGCACAGCCGCTAGATCAAAGTCGATCAGCACCTGCCCCGCCTCGACCCAACTGCCTTGTTGCACACGGGCATGAAAGCCTGTTCCGCCCATCTGTACCGTATCGATACCGATATGTAGCAGAATCTGCGCGCCCTGAACGCTGGTCAGGGTCAACGCATGCGCTGTTTCCGCCAGTTGTGTAACCACCCCGCTGCAAGGTGCACGTAAGCAGCCCTGCTCGGGCAATATCGCTACACCGGGACCGAGCATGCCAGTGGAAAATACCGGATCGGGCACCTCGGCGAGCTCGACAAATTTACCGCTGAGCGGAGAGAGAAGAACCAAAGAGTCGGCTGAAAAAATTGCGGTCTGGGACATCGGAGATACTCGGATCAAAAGAGATTGAAAAATTAGTCGTTGCTGGTGTTCGCCTGCTGTACGAGTTCGATTAACTGATAGGGCTGATCGATGATGGCGGCTGCCTGCCAGCTAGGCAGTGCCGTCCTCTCGCAATAGCCCCAACTGGCGGCAATCGTTGCCATGCCGGCGGCCCGGCCCGCAGCGATATCGCGTAAATCGTCGCCGACATACCAGCATTCCCGGGGTTGGCGCCGCAGGCGCCGCGCCGCTTCAAGCAACGGCGCTGGATGCGGCTTGGCATAAGCCAGTGTATCGCCCGAGATCACGCAGCCCGCGTCATGCAAGCCTATGGCTGGCAACAGTAGCTCGGTATAACGAGCTGGCTTGTTCGTCACTATGCCCCACTGTAGCCCCAGCTTTACCAGCCCAGCCAGCATTTCCGCCACACCGCTAAATAGCCGGGTCGCATCGGCGATTGCGGCCTGATAATGGTCGAGAAAGGCCGCTCGCAACAGTGAATAGCCGGGATCGGTGCTGGTCAAGCCGAAGGCTGCACCGATCAGCCCGCTCTCGCCATTCGAAGCGACTCGGCGCACTTCGGGGAAAGCCAGCGGCTGGCGGCCATGCTGGATGCACAACTGGTTGATCGCGCTGGCAAAATCAGGCGCCGTATCTGCCAGTGTGCCGTCTAGATCGAATAGCACTGCACGCGGCGAATGGGCCAGTGTGGCAATGGTTTGCACGGCTGGTTCCGGACTGCGCGCAGGCTCCGATGATTCTGTTTGTATGGACATCAGTAGGTGTAGCGTAGGGTAGCGCCGAAACTGCGTCGCTCACCGGTATTGGCAGCGTAATACCCGGCCTGAGCTAGCGTGGTCAGGAAGTATTTGCGGTCTAGCAGATTGCGTACCCACAGTGACAAATCCCACTGACGGGCACCCTGCTGCAGCCGCCAGCCGGCCGCCAGATTGGCTAGTCCATAGCCGGGGATGCGCGCATACGGCGAATCATCGAGCGTGCCAAACTGGCGCGCACGCACGGCATAGCCTGCCGCAAGGTAGTGGCTGAGCTGATCGGTGGCCGGGAAATCGTACTGCGCCGATAAATTGGCCGTCCAGCGCGGTGCCCCCGCCACGGCCTGCCCTGCCAGATCGCAGGTGGGCAAAGTGATGCCGATGGGGCATGGCGCACTTTTGAAGCTGCTGTAGGTGGCTGCGTTGTAACTGGCATTCACGCCCAGCGTCAGGCCGCGCTGGGGGCGTGCCCGTAGTTCAAGCTCTAGTCCGCGCGCATCGACATCCGCTGCATTGGCCAGTACCGTGTTCATGACCCCGGCGTCATTGGGCTTGAGCAGGGAAGCCTGATAGCCATGGACTTGAGTCCAGAACAAATTTGCATTCAGCGCCAGCCGGTGCGCAAGCCAGTCTGATTTAAACCCCAGCTCGGCGTCATTGCTGCGCTCGGCGCCGAACAGCAGCGAGCGTGCGCCCAGCGCCGGGCCAGAAGCCACCGCCATATTGATGCCACCTGACTTCTCGCTATGTGCGAGCAGGCCGTAAGTGAGTAGCTGTGGCGTCAGCTTGTAGCTGAGATTGAGCAGACCGGACGGGGCGGTGCTGTGCAAGCTCAGTGGCCCCGAATCATAGGCCGCGGCAGTCGCGCTGGCATAGCGCAGCACGTTGCCGGACTTGTCTTCATAGGTTGCACGTAGACCCGCTGTCAGATCGGTACGCGGGTCGAGATGCACCGTGCTCTGGGCAAACAGGGCAGCGCTGTTGCTTATCACGCCAGATGGTGAACTGGTATAGACGTTGGCCTTGGTCGCTGGATTAAAGGGTGCCGGCCCCGTCAGCGAGAACACGTTATTCCGAGTCTGCTGGTAAAAATAGAAGGCACCTGCCACCCAGTCAATTCGGCCACCGGCCGATCCTGCCAGCCTTAACTCTTGAGAATACTGGTGATTGCGCACAGCTGCGCCAGTGTTGACGGTGATCGGTACAGGCAGACCATCGCCATCGTTGGTTGGGGTGAAGTTCCAAGCGCGCGCTGCCGATATGGACGTCAACTGCCAGCTATTCGGCAGGCGATAGTTGACTTCGGCAGAAATGCCGCCTTGGTGCACCACCATATGCGGCGTCGTGTCCGTGTTTACCGTGTACAGATAGGGATTGTTCAGCGGCGTCACACCTTGTGTCTTGGCATTGTTCAGATACGGGCTGGTGTAACCGGCATAGGCGGGGATCCCATAGACTACCGCTGCCCCCGTATCAGTATCTAACTGGTTATAGTCGGCGATCAGGCGCACGCCGAGATCCTCGGTGGGCTGCCAGAGAAGCTGTGCGCGCAAGCCATCATTGCCGGCACCATTCAGCTTGCTCCCCGTGTAGGCATTAGTGACATAGCCATCGCTACGCGTACGCACTAGACCAAGGCTGCCGGCAAGATGCTCCGACAGCGGCCCTGTCAGATAAGCCTTGTTTTGCTGATAGCCATTGTTCCCCAGGCTTTGTTCAAGATAGCCGCCCGTCTCGCTGCTCGGCTGGCGCGTGACGATATTCAGTACTCCTGCGGTGGCATTTTTCCCGAACAGCGTGCCCTGCGGACCGCGCAGCAGATCGACCTGCTGCAATTCGAACAAATCGAACACCGCCATGCCTGGCCGTCCCAGATAGACGTTATCGAGATAGATTCCGACACTGGGTTCCAGATTATCGCTGGCCGGATTATTCCCCAGTCCGCGCACGGCAACGCTGGACTGGCGCGGGTGCAGCGTGGACACATTCAGACTGGCAAAAGACTGCTGCAAGTCTTGCAGGCGGTAAGCGCGCTGGCGCTCCAGCACTGCTCCGGCCACGGTCGATATCGGTGCCGGCACGCTCTGCGAGCTTTCGCTGCGACGGCGCGCCGTCACGGTGACTTCTTCCAGCACTTCCGGCGTATGCTCACCGGCCTGCTGGCTGGCTGCAGTCGGCAAGTCGGCAGTGTCGCCTAACAAAGCCTGCGCAGCTGCTGCATTAATGGATAACAGCGCCGCAGCGATGGCTGTCAGACGAAACAAGGGACGGGGGTTTTTCATCTTGGGTTCCTTACAGATTATTGATTGGTATCGGCGGTGTTGATAACAGGATCGGGAGCACTAAAGCACCAAGTCAGGACAAAGGCGCTCAGATAAGCCAGCAAGGTGGCGAGACTATAGACGGCGATACTGCTGCCGGTGCCGAGTGGCCCGCTAACGAGTGGTATCAGCAGCAGATTGGCCGGGCCAATGGCAGTCGCCCCCACGTAGTCGCCGTGGCTGGCAAAATATCCCAGTACCATTGCCCCCACGCCGGCACCAGCCGAGCAAGTCAGCACGGGACGGCCGAGCGGCAGCGTGACGCTATAGAGCAGTGGTTCGCTGATACCGAGCATGCAGGTCGGCAGTGTCTCAAGGATACGGCGACGCAACTGGGGATCGCGGCTCTTGAAATACAGCGCTAGTGCCGCGCCTGCCTGGCCACAGCCGGACATAGCGAGTATGGGAAACAGTGCGCTATAACCGTACTGGCTAATTAGCTGGACATGAATGGGAATCAGCGCCTGATGCAGACCAAACATAAGTAGCACGATGAAGCCAGCCGCCAGCATAAATGCAGCTAGTACGCCTCCCTGTTTCAGCAGCATCTGTGTTGCCTGTCCCGCTTGATCGGTCAGGAGATTTGCTACCGGCATCAGTACCAGTAGGGTCAGCGTACCGGTGGCGAGTAGCGTCAAGCTCGGGACTAACAGAGTTGCCAGCGCGCGCGGCAGGCGCTTGCGCAGCGCCCGCTCACATAGCGCCACGAGCGCACCGGCGCACATTGCTCCCATCAGGCCTCCCTGCCCCGGCTGCAGATGGATAGTCCCCAGCCAAGGCAGTACGAAGGGCGGCAGCTCGGCCACTGCGGGCAGCAGCATCACGCCGGCCGCGGCACCGCCCAGACTGGCGGTACCGCCGAACTCGCGTGCTGCGTTCATACCCACCTGTATCATCAAGAAGGTAAAGAATGCCGAACCGATCAGCGCGGCAATACTGGCGGCATAGGTCAGGTGTTGCGGCGCAAACTGCGTGCTGAGCAGTTGCAGTAGTTCGGCTAGCGCTTTCACGAGGCCGGCACCGATAAGCGCCGGTATCAGCGGTGTGCAGACCGAGGCTATTCGGTGCAACAACTGCGGCAAGCGCGGCGCGGCAGGTGGTGTTACTGGCGCCGACTTGGATGGTGCTGGTGAAGCTAACACTGGCGCGCTTGCTGCCCCCGCTGATGCCGGCTGCGCCAGAGCAGCCTCAACAGCGCTGGCTACTTGATTGACAGCATCCGGGCCCAGCACCAGCTGCAGGGGATTCCCCGGCACAACACCTAACACGCCAGGCAACTGGCGCAATCGGGAATGATCGGCCAATTCAGGGCGCTGCAGTGTGATTCTGAGCCGTGTCATGCAGCGTGTCTGCAGGACTACATTTTCGCGCTGTCCTATTGTATCGAGTATGTCTTCTGCCAGTTGGCTATACGAAGGTGTCTGTGTTGCCATGATACGCATGTCCCAAGTCGTGGCACCGAGTAAATGGGCTCGATGCGGAGAAAATTGGACTGTACCATTTATTATTGGTATGAGATTGGTATATTTTAAAAAAAGCAAATTACATTTCCAGATATAGCGCTGTAATGCGCATTATCGATAGGTTAAAACGAATTTTATGTCGCTATAACTGAATTTACGCATAAGCATATTCCCTCACAGCCGCGGAAATTGGATGCTAGAATGGGTGAATTATTCATACCAATTTCCCGCCTATCCATTGAGTTCACGTTCCTGTGCCACCACCATGTCCCTCCATCACCTGAGAACCGAGCAGTCCAATACTTTCAGTGCCGATCTTGACCTGCTCAGTATCGAGCAGGCCGTTTCATTGATGAACCGCGAAGATGCGCTGGTCGCTAGTAGCGTTAGCGCAGCACAGCCTGCAATCGCCAACGCCATCCACTTGATCGCAAGCGCACTTGCAGGAGACGGCCGGCTAATTTATGTCGGCGCAGGTAACAGTGGTCGCTTAGGCTATCTGGATGCGCTGGAATGTCAGCCAACGTTTAGCATGCCGGCAGGCAAAGTAATCGGTCTGGTAGCGGGCGGCTTCGGCGGCGAAATCGGCTCGGCCGAGGATTATCCCGAACATGGGCAGGCTGATCTGGCACAACTGCAACTGCAAGCGGCAGATGTCGTCGTCGGTCTCAGCGCGAGTGGCCGCACGCCATATGTCATCGGCGCACTTGAATATGCGCGCAACCACGGATGTGCCACCGTCGCCGTTGCCTGTAACCGCAATAGCGCCATCAGCGCCTACGCCGATGTGGCGATCGAAGTCGATTGCGGACCGGAAATTCTGGCCGGCTCTACCCGGCTCAAGGCAGGCACGGCACAGAAGATGATCTGCAATATGCTTACGACGCTCAGCATGGTGTCAATTGGCAAGACCTACGGCAATCTGATGGTCGATGTGCAGGTACGCAATCACAAACTCAGACAGCGCGCGCTGGCCATCGTCATGCAGGCCACTGATGCCGAGCCTGAACTGGCGCAACATGCGCTGGAAGCTGCGCAACAGCGACCCCGTATCGCCATCCTGATGCTGCTGGCACGGATCAGTGCCGCACAGGCTGAAGCACTGTGCGAACAGCATCGCGGCTCGATATACCGCGCCTTGCAGGCGCATACTGCCGGTTAGAATAGCCTTGCCCCGCCACCACTCAACCTGATCCGTCAGCACTGCAAATTACATGGAAATATTTAATCCAACCCAGGTTACCCAGCTCCACTCGGTCAGCTCCAGTGGAGTGCGCATGTCGATGGTCGCGCGCCTAGCCCAGATTCTGGCGAGCACTATCGCCCAAGGCATGCAGGCCGGCGACAGCTTTCCACCCGAACGCGACATGGCCAGCTACTTCAAAGTTTCGCGTGATACCGTACGGCGCGCCATCGATACGCTTGTGCGTCAGGGGCTGGTCGAGGCACGCCAGGGAGCCGGGACATTTGTCGCCGCCCGCGTCGAACAGCCGCTGACGGAGATGAGTAGTTTTTCCGACGATATGCAGTTGCGCGGTCTGCGTCCCGGATCACGCTGGCTGAAACGCGAGTTGCGCCGGCCAACGCCGGCTGAATCACTCGCACTGGGACTTGGGCCGGACACACTGGTGATGCATCTCGAGCGTGTTCGTACCGCAGATGGCATTGCGATGGCCATCGAACGAAGCGTGTTATCTGCAGCATTTCTGAACGGGAATCTGGAATTCGGCGAGTCGCTATATCAGGCTCTTGATGCAACTGGCATCGCACCGGCCAAAGCCATACAGCGGCTGCGTGCCGCTGTCGCCACGGCACCTGACAATGAGTTGCTGGGCATTCACATCGGCGCTCCCGTACTGCACATTGAACGGCGCTCTTTCTCAGCTGAGGGACGACCACTTGAATTGACCGAATCGTTGTATCGGGGGGACCGATATGACTACGTTGTTGCCATGGATAGACCTATTTAGGTTGCTGTTGCGTTTGCGATTTGCAGAGGCGTTGAGCACAGAAAGGACTGCATTGGAAATGACATTGCCCGACCCCGCAACAGACCAACACGGTTCTGTTGCGAAGGACTGATGTTCTCTTGCTTAGCGCCAGTTCCACACTTGCGGCGCTATTTCCACCTTCCGCGGTATCAGCTTCTGCTGGTAGAACAGATCAGCAACATTTTGCTGACTGGCGATAATTTCCGGCGTGACGGGTGTGGCACCAAAGCGCGAACGCTGCATCCATGTCTGCACAATCTCTGCCGGCAGACCGGTCTGCTGCACCAGATTGCCCGCCACCTCATTACGGTGCGCGCTGGCCCACTGGCCAGTCTGGCGAACCTGATCTAGTATTGCGGCCAGCGTCTGCGGTGCCTGCGTGGCGAATTTGCGCGATGCTAGATAGAACCCGTTGGCTTGCGGCAAACCGGTATAGTCCGCCAGCACGCGCGCCTGATAGGCTTTCTGTGCGGATGCCAGATACGGATCCCATACCACCCAGGCATCGATACTGCCACTCACGAATGCGGCGCGCGCATCGGAGGGCGACAAATACACGGGCTGGATATCGGCCGGCTTCAGTCCGGCCTTCTGGAGTGCCGACACCAGTAGAAAATGCGAACCCGAACCCTTCTGGAAAGCCACCTTCTTGCCTTTCAGATCGGCTACTGCGCGCAGCGGCGAGTCTTTCGGTACCAGTATCGCTTCACTCGATACCGGTGCCGGTTCGGCCGCAACATATAGCAAGTCCACGCCGGCCGCCTGCGCAAACACGGGCGGCGGCGCACCTGTGCTGCCGAAATCGATACTGCCGGCATTCAGGGCTTCCAGCATTTGCGGCCCGGCCGGAAACTCGATCCACTTTACCTGCTGTCCGGCCAGCGCCTGCTCCAGCGTGCCGCGGCTCTTGGTCATACCCAGTATGCCCGCACTCTTCTGGAAGCCGATTCTAACCTCGCTTGCATGGACCAGCCACGGGCAGACCAGCAGCAATAAATACCATTTTTTCATCATCTTCCCTTATGCGCTTTCACGCTCGATCAATTCACACGCTAGTAGATTCAGCCGCAGATCCTGCTGCGGGCGCGGCATCACGCCTAACTGCTCAAGTATGCGCAAGGCAGCAATCTCGCCCATCTCCCTGCCAGGCGGGCGGATCGTGGTCAGACTAGGAAGTAGCAGCGGCGAGAAGGCATAATCGCCGAAGCCGACGATGGCGCACTTGGCCGGAATGGCCAGTCCGGCACGCTGGCCATATAGCAATGCGCCGGCTGCCAGATTGTCATTGGCAAAAATAATCGCCTCGGCGGCCTGTGTGCCGCGCGCCGGTCTCAGCACCAGTGCGTCCAGCGCTTGTTTGCCTGCATCAAATGGGGCTTGCGCTGTCGGCACATAGATCAGCGGTTCGATGCCATGTTCGCGCAGCACAGCGGCATAGCCATCGCAGCGGTCTACCGCGCTCAGATCGCCGCTGACACTGTTCTGAACGAAGGCGATGCGCCGATATCCTTTGGCGTACAGGTAGCGTGCAGCCTGCTCGCCCACGGCATGATTCGAATAGCCCACCTGTATCGGCGTGCGCCGTGGGTGGTAGTCCCAGGTTTCCACGACAGGAATGCCTGCGCCGGCCAACAGCTTCTCGGTGGCACGCGTATGGAATCGCCCGGTGACCACCAGCGCCGCCGGCTTCCAGCCCAGAAATGCCCGCACCGCGCGCTCTTCCTGAGCGGTGGAAAAATAGCTGGAGGCCAGCAGCAACTGGTAGCCATGCTGGTTCAGCAGATCACTGAAGCTCTGTATGGTGGCAGCGAAGATGGGGCCCGATATATTCGGAATCACCATGCCCACTACCCGCCCCTGCCCCGAAGCCAGACCGCTGGCGGCCATGTTCGGCACATAGCCCAGTTGCTTGACGGCAGCCGTGATACGGGCACTCAGCTGGGCACCTACCTTGTGCGGTTCGGTGAAATAGCGCGATACGGTGATCGAGCCCACGCCGGCCAGCCGGGCGACATCATGGATGGTTGCGCGCCCCGAACTTCGGCGTTTTCTGACGGTTGGTTCTGTGCTCATGCAGGCATATTCCAAAAAGACATAACGATGATTTTTTTAATTCTTTGACTTAGCCATGAGGCACCGCGACACTAAAAAAAGACGGTACCGGTACCAGATAAATTGTAGCGAGCTACTGCAAGAACACTAAGCAGGTTGTTCAACCATCCAAGTAAGTTTTTCATATATGGCGCAGCGTGCGCCCACCAGAAGAGGACAAGTTCATGAAGAATAAGCAGCGCCATTACACCCTCCCCACCATCGGCGCTTTGCTTGTCGCCAGTGCCTTTCCGGCTTATGCCGACGGCGACACAGGCAGCGCCGCCGAACGCCTGGACAACGGCAGCATCCCCAGCGTGACCGTGAGCGCAACGCGCCGCGACGCTTCACTGCAATCGGTACCGCTGGCCATTTCGGTACTCGACGGAGAAGCACTGGCGCAGGCCAATCGCAGCAATATCGCCAGCATCGTGCAGGAGCTGCCGAGCGTGAACTTCCGCCAGCAAGGCGGCAACAAAGACACTAGCATCTTTGTACGCGGTATCGGTACCATCTCCACTTCGCCCGGCGTCGAGCCGACGGTTTCCACCGTGGTCGATGGCGTGGTGTATGCGCGGCCCGGACAGGCAACGCTGGATCTGCTCGATATCGACAGGGTAGAAATTCTGCGCGGACCGCAAGGTACCTTGTTCGGCAAGAATGCCTCGTCCGGTGTGCTGAACGTCATCGGCAAAAAATCCAGCCAGAGCACCTCCGGCTTTGTCGATGCCGGCTGGTATCAGGGCAATGAACAGCAGCTACGCGCCGGTCTGAGCGGCGCACTGCAGCCCGATGTCGTCAGCGCTGCCGTCACTGCACTGTATGCGAACTACGACGGAAATATCGATAACCTGCACGCCGGTGGTGGCAAGCTCAATGGCTTCGAGCGCAAGGGCGTACGCACCCGCTTGGACATCACGCCGAACAAGGATCTCGACATTGCCCTGATCGCCGACTATCTGCGCTCGACCTCGAGCCCGACCTTTACTGCCTACAAATCCACCAGCAGCGCGTTCAGCAGCGCGATTGCGCCGGTCGTCGCAGGCCCGGAAAACCGTCAGGTCAACGCCGACATTCCGAGCCAGATCGAAGACCGCAACCGCGGCCTGTCGGCCCAGATCGACTATCGTTTCAACGGCTATACGCTGACCGCCATCAGCGCCGTACGCGACTGGAACAACACCCAGTACACCAGCACTTCTGCCATCGCCAATGCTGCCGAAGTGGCCCGCATCAGCGCAGCCTATCCGGCCACGCGCGATATCGGCAGTGTCGCTTTCACGCAAGTGTCGCAGGAACTGCGGCTGGCTTCGCCCAAGGAACAGTCGGTCGAGTATGTGGTCGGTGCATACTACCTGCATGGCAAGGACAGCGAGGTGTATCAGCGCATCGTCAATAACGCCAGCGCGATCAATTCCGGCCGCGCCGACTATGGCGTCAAGAGCGATAGCTACGCATTGTTTGGCGAAAGCACGTTGAATCTGGCCAGCAACTGGCGTGTACTCGTAGGTGCCCGCTGGACCGATGACCAGCTTGCTTACAACCACGTGCGCAGCTCGACCCAGAACGTGGCCTTCGCCGGCGTACAACCAGCGGTACAGAATAGCGGCGACACCAGCGCCACTGGCTACTCGGGCCGTCTGGGCCTGCAATACGATGTGAGCCGCGACATCAACGCCTACACCACCTATTCGCGCGGCTACAAGGGGCCCGCCTACAATGTGTTCTTCAACATGCTCAATCGCGACACGCTGGCGCTCAAGCCCGAGACCTCGAATGCGTTTGAACTGGGCTTGAAGGCCAGCGCGCTAGAACACCGCCTGACGGCCAATCTGGCGCTATTCCACACCACCTATGCCAACTATCAGGCAAACTTCTACGACACCGTAGCCGGTGCCGTGGTCACCCGCCTGATCAATGCCGGCGATGTATCCACCCGCGGTGCCGAGCTTGATCTGAGCGCGCGCCCTAGCCGCGCACTGACGCTGAGCCACTCGCTAGCCTATACGGACGCGCAGATCGATCGCTTCAACTGCCCCGCCGCCGCTGCGGCCTCCTGCAATCTGAATGGCAAAACCCTGCCGTTCTCGCCCAAATGGAAGTCTTTCACTCGCGCCAGCTATGCAATTGGGCTCGATCACGGCTGGAAACTCGATCTGGGCACCGAATACGCATGGCAGGCCAAGACCCAGTTTGACCTGTTCCAGTCGGCCGACGCCATCCAGCCCGCCTTCGGCATCGTCAATGCCAGCATCGCCCTGTCCTCGCCAGCGAGCGGCTGGCGGCTGGCACTGGTGGCCAAGAACCTGACGGATAAATCTTATGCCACCAATCTGGTGCCGGCCAGCGGCTATGTGAACCGTGCCGTGCCACGCGATGATCAACGTTATGTGGGCATCACCGCCCGTAAGGAATTCTAATGTCTCAGAAACAGATGCATATTGGCGCCTTCATGATGCGCTACGGCCATCATGTCGCAGCCTGGCGCCAACCGCAGACTGACCTGCATTCCAATCCGTTTCAGGTCTTTCTGCAGCAGGTCAAAACTGCCGAACGGGCCCACCTTGACGCCGTCTTCTTCGCCGACAGTGTGGCATTGACGGGCGCACCTGCACTCGAGCCGCTCACGCTGTTATCGGCGCTTGCCGCCTCCACCGAGAAAATCGGCCTGATTGGCACGGCCACCACCACCTACAACGAGCCCTATACGGTGGCGCGCCAGTTCGCCTCGCTCGATCTGATCTCGAATGGGCGCGCAGGCTGGAATCTTGTGACCTCGGATAATGCGGCCGAAGCGGCCAACTTTGGCCGCGCCCAGCACGTCGGCCACGCCGAGCGCTATGCGCGCGCACGTGAATTTCATCAGGTCGTTACCGGCCTGTGGAATAGCTGGGACCACGATGCGCTGGTGTACGACAAGAGCGCGGCGCTGCCCTACGATCCGGCCAAGCTGCACAAACTGAATTACCAAGGCGAGCACTTCAACGTGGCCGGACCGTTAAACGTGGTGCGCAGCGCACAGGGACGTCCCGTGGTAGTACAGGCAGGCAGCTCCGAAACCGGCCGCGATTTGGCTGCCGCGACCGCCGAATTGGTGTTCACCGCCCAGCCTAGCCTAGCCAAGGCACAGGCCTTCTATCGCGACCTTAAGCAGCGCGTGGTCGCGGCCGGCCGCGATCCCGCTAGCCTGAAAATCATGCCGGGTCTGTTTGCCGTGGTGGGCGAGACCCAGCAGGAAGCCGAGCGCAAATTCGCCGAACTGCAATCCCAGATCGAACCCGCAGCCGGACTGGCATTGCTGGGCCGGATGATAGGCAATTTCGACCTGTCCGGCTACCCGCTCGACGGGCCGCTACCCGAACTGCCGGAAACCAATGATGGTCAGCGTAGCCGCCAGCAATTGCTGACCGAACTGGCTCAGGGCGAAAACCTCAGCATCCGCCAGTTATACGAGCGCATTGCTGGTGGTCGCGGCCACTTCACGGTGGTTGGCACGGCCAGCCAGATCGCCGACCAGATGCAGGCATGGTTCGAACAGGGCGCGGCAGATGGCTTCAACTTCATGACTCCGGCTTTCCCCGGCGGGCTGGAAGACTTCACCACGTTGGTCATACCGGAACTGCAGCGCCGCGGGCTGTTCCGCACCCACTATAGCGGCAACACTTTGCGCGAGCATCTGGGTCTGGCGATCGCCTAATCTCGCAGCGCTAAAAACCAAAAGCGGAGGGGCAGCTAGACTGCCCCTCCGCTTTTGTTCTGGTGTACCGGCTTGCGGCCGATTATTGCTGCAACAATCGGTCCAGCAAGCGCTGTTCGAGCTGGCCAAATGCTGCGCCTGCGCGCTGACGCGGACGCGGCAGATCGATGGCCAGATCCAGCGTAATGCGCCCTTCCTCCACCAGCAGCACGCGGTCAGCCAGCATCACCGCTTCCTGTACATCATGGGTCACCAGCACCGCGGTAAAGCCGCGCTCCTGCCACAGGCGCTCGAGCAATTGCTGCATTTCGATACGCGTCAGCGCATCGAGCGCACCCAGCGGCTCATCGAGCAGTAGCAAGCCGGGATTGTGCACCAGTGCGCGCGCCAGTGCCACCCGCTGACGCTGGCCACCCGATAGTTCGGCTGGCCAGTCATAGCGGCGCTCAGCCAGTCCGACTGCCGCCAGTGCAGCAATCGCAGCTGGACGAAACTGATGGTCTAGCCCTAGGCTCACGTTATCCAGCACGTTCTTCCATGGCAGCAGACGCGGCTCCTGAAACATAAGGCGCACCTCGGCTGCCAATGCGCCGTTGCCGACCTGCACCGAACCGGCATCGGCCGTCTCGAGCTGGGCGATGGTACGCAGCAGCGTACTCTTGCCGCAACCGCTACGCCCGACTATCGCGACAAACTCGCCAGCGCGCAACTGAAGATCCACTGCCTGTAGCACCTGCCGCGTCGCATAGGATTTGCTTAGTCCCTGCAAAGCGACGCTGATCCCGCGCCGCGCTCTGAGCGGCAGTTCTTGAGGAGTATCCTGAATAGCGTATTGCTCGATATCTAGTGTAAGTTGCATTATCGGTAGGCTGGATTCCAGCGTAAATAGTATTTTTCAAGGCCACGCGCGAATACATCGGCCAGCTTGCCTAGCAAGGCATAAAGCAGTACTCCCACCAGTACCACATCGGTCTGCAGAAACTCGCGCGCATTCATCGTCATAAAACCGATGCCCGCCTGTGCTGAAATGGTCTCTGCTACAATCAGCAGCACCCACACCAGCCCTAACGAGAAGCGTACGCCGACGAGTATCGAAGGCAGGGCACTAGGCAGTACCACGTCGCGGAACAGTGGCCAGCCGCGCAGACCATAGCTGCGCGCCATTTCGATCAGGGCCGGATCCACCGAGCGGATACCGTGGAAGGTATTCAGATAGATCGGGAAGAATACTCCCAGCGCCAGCAGGAACAGCTTGGCCGATTCATCGATGCCGAACCAGAGTATGACCAGCGGAATCAGCGCCAGTGCGGGGATATTGCGTATCATCTGCAACGTGGTATCGAGCGCCGTCTCGGCGTGGCGCCATGTGCCTGTCAGCAGACCGAGTGCTAGCCCACTTCCGCCACCGATGGCAAAGCCCGTCAGTGCGCGCAACAGGCTGGTGCGTAAATGCAGCCAGAGCTCGCCGCTGGCCGACAATTCAACCAATGCCCGTCCGACCGCAAGCGGCTCGGGCAGGATGCGGCTGGAAAGCCAGCCTACCCGCGCCGAAATTTCCCATATGCAGATCAGGGCAAATGGCAGAGCCCATTGCGCCAGCAATTTTCTCAGATTCATTCCGATCAACCATCTCACAAAATTCGATAAAACCGTCTGACCTAATTCAGCAACGGTACACAACACATCACTCGCCAAGCTGCTTAGGCATTTACCGCCGTTTCGGACGTCACGTGCGCTGCTCTGGCCAGCGACCATTCCAGCGCCGACAGCCCCGCTGCCATCCGCTCGACGATGGGCGGAGTGAGCGTCAAGCGCTTGCCCTCACTCCACTGCATGTCACTGGCGGCGACAAAAATACTGGATAGCACATGTCTGGCATCGAGCGCCTGTAGCACGGGACGTAGCGCATAATCCAGCGCCAGCAGATGGGCAGCACTGCCCGCCGAGGCGATCGGTAGAATCACCTTGCCAGCCAGTCCGTTCTGCGGCAGCAGATCGAGGAAACATTTGAGCAGGCCGGGGAAGGACGCGTTATAGATCGGTGTTGCCAGTACGATGTGATCGGCTCTGGCAACGGCTTGTAAGGCCTTCTGCACGGCTGGATCGCTGCGCTGCCCCAACAGCAGAGACTGTGCTGGAAGTTCACGCAGATGCAGATGTTGGTAGGAATAACCTTGTGTCTCAAGTTGCTCGGCGAAATACTGCAGCAGGCGCGACGACGAAGATGGATAAGCGGGGCTGCCGCTGATGAATAGTATGCTCATGTTGCCAGACTAAGGCCTGCTGCCTGAATCTAGAACGAATTTTTTGTTAGAAGTTTATGCGATTTACATCGGCTACATTGCCTATTTAGTCAACTTGAAAAGCGTATAGCCTATGTGTTGCAGTAAGTGAGGCACAAGTGTAGATGGCGAGGAAGGGAATAGTACTGACTTACTTCGCTTTGTAGGTTGTGTGTGCCGAGCAGAACCATGAATCGCCACGAGTTTGATAGTCGCTCGACAGCCTCTGAAAGTATTGCTCTTCGTAGTTTGCCGGAGACAGCTGGTTGCTAAAGCTGTGTCGGCGTTTTGGATTGTAGAACATCTCAATGTAGTCAAAGGTGTCCCGCTTGGCCTGCTCCCATACATGTTTCGTAGGTTTTACGGCGGATGCGTTCTCACTTTAACAGCTGGAAAAAGTTTTCAGCGACGGCGTTGTCATGGCAGTTGCCACGTCGGCTCATGCTTTGCTGAAGATTGTGAGCCTTGAGGAAATCCTGCCGGTCATAACTGCTGAATTTGCTGCCCTGGTCCGAATGCAGCATCGCAGTTTGCTTTGGCTGACGACGCCATATCGTCATGATAAGCGCATTCAAAGCAAGCTCCTTGTCCACCTGCGCCCCCATGGACCAGCCGATTACCTGGAGCGAGAACAGGTCCAGGACCGCAGCCAGATATAGCCAGCCTTCGTGCGTGCGGACGTAAGAGATGTCGGTGACCCAAACCCAATTTGGTTCCGCTGGTGCAAACTGCCGCTGAAGGTGATGCGATGCATGAACCGATGGCGGTCAGCTGTGGGCTCGCAGGCAGCGATGATAGCCGGTTTGCGAACGCAGCATTTCATGGCGCATCAGTCGATGAATGCGATTGATGCCACAGAGCTCACCCAGTTCGCGCAGGTCCTGCCAGAATTTACGATAGCCATAAATGGAGCCGCTTTCCAGCCATGATTGTTTGACGTGACCCAGCAGCTGGCGGTTTTCAATTGTCCTGGTCGAATCGGGAGTCTGCAGCCATGCGTAGTAGCCGCCTGGATGAATCTCTAGCGTTTTGCACAGACGACGCACGGAGTAGGCATCCTGGTGCTCTTGCACGAAGACGTACTTCACCCTGACACTTTGGCGAAGTACGATGCGGCAGGTTCAACCGGTCAGCGCAACGGCTCGGCAATTTTATCGATCGGCGCCATATAAGCAAGAGTTTTCCTGGGTCGCGTATTGAGCTTGTGCGCAATGACGTTAAGTTCACTCTGCGAATACTCTGCCAAGTTCGTTCCGTCCGGGAAGTACTGGCGCAGTAATCGGTTAGTTGTAGTAGTTCCGATCTGATCTGACAGTAATGCCTTGCCAAAGGGTGGGGT
>Ga0187843_10000252_pt1 | contig 42103 bp, 37 predicted proteins | sample SpaLakP09_SKY_43_FD_134516 | JGI IMG/M metagenome (GOLD analysis project Ga0187843, IMG submission 134516) | Oligotrophic lake water microbial communities from Sparkling Lake, Wisconsin, USA - SP09_SKY_43 | ecosystem: Environmental > Aquatic > Freshwater > Lake | place: USA: Sparkling Lake... | reverse complement strand
CGCATGATGGAGCAGTACCTGCCCCTGGGCGTGGTCGGCATCATCTCGGCCTTCAACTTCCCGGTCGCCGTCTGGGCCTGGAACTCGGCCCTGGCCCTGGTCTGCGGCGACAGCTGCATCTGGAAGCCGTCGGAGAAGACTCCGCTGACAGCCATTGCCACCCAAGCACTGTTCGAGCGCGCCCTGGCCCGCTACAACGCGGCCGGCGGCACGGCGCCGGTGCATCTGTGTCAGCTGCTGAACGGCGGCGCGGCGGTGGGCGAAGCCATGGTGGACCATCCCCAGGTTGCCCTGGTCTCGGCCACCGGCTCCACCCGCATGGGTCGCGCGGTCGGCCCGCGCGTGGCGGCGCGCTTCGGCCGTTGCCTGCTCGAGCTGGGCGGCAACAACGCCATCATCGTCACGCCCAGCGCTGACTTGGAGCTGGCCGTGCGCGGCATCTTGTTCGGCGCCTACGGCACGGCCGGCCAACGCTGCACCACCACCCGCCGCGTCATCATTCACGAGAGCATCCACGACGAACTGGTCGCTCGCCTGGACCGCGCCCGTGCTCAGCTGAAGATCGGCAGCCCGGTCGAGGCGGGCACCCTGATTGGCCCGCTGATCGACGGTGCCAGTTTCGAGGCCATGCAGAAGGCTCTGGCCGCCGCGCGCGAGCAAGGCGGTGAGGTCAGCGGTGGTGAGCGCGCTCTGGCCAGCCAGTACCCGAACGCCTGGTACGCCACGCCGGCCCTGGTGCGCATGCCGGCGCAGACGGACATCGTCAAGCACGAGACCTTCGCACCCATCCTGTACACGCTGAAGTACAAGACCCTGGACGAAGCGATTGCGCTGCAGAACGAGGTGCCGCAAGGCCTGTCCTCGGCCATCTTCACCAACGACATCCGCGAAGCCGAAACCTTTGTCTCGGCCAGCGGTTCGGACTGCGGCATTGCCAACGTCAACATCGGCACCTCGGGCGCTGAAATCGGTGGTGCTTTTGGTGGCGAGAAGGAAACCGGTGGCGGCCGTGAATCCGGCTCCGACGCCTGGAAGGCGTACATGCGCCGCACGACCAACACGGTCAATTACTCGCGCTCGCTGCCGCTGGCCCAGGGCGTGAAGTTCGACATCTGATCGGCCCAGGCCTGACCGGGCTTGAACCGCGCGCCAGCAGCGCCATCCCTGGGAGGGGAGGGCGTTGCGGCGGGCGGTGCTTGGCCCGTCTTTTTTTCGAATCTGTCCCCGAAGTTTTCCCGCATCACCATGCTTGATACCGGCTTGTTCCGCCTGCTGTCCGCCACCCTGGGCGAGGCCGCGGCCACCGAAACTTTTTCCCAGCTCAAGGTCGCTCCGGCCCTGCTGAAACCGGTGGGCGCCACCGTGCACAGGGCTGAGCTGGCCCAGGCTTTGAACATGGCTCTGTTCCGCGATGTGGTGGCGCGCGTGCCTTCGGCTGCGGCTTATGTCGCCGATCAGCAGCGCGCCGGCCAGCCCATCGTCTTTGACCATGGCGCCCTGCGCACCGTGGCCTGGCCCAGTGGCGCCCTGCCGGCGGGCGAGGCGGCCATCACCCGCGTGCTGCGGCCGCTGGGTTTTGCCTTTGCCGAGCCCTATCCGCTGCCGCGCCTGAAGATGACCGGCCGCGCCTGGCGCCACCAGGACCATGCCGAGGACATCGCCCAGTTCTTCGTGTCCGAGCTGCACCCGGAGCAGTTCTCATCCGCCTTCCAATCGGCCGTGAGCCGCGTGATCGGCGTCAGCCGCGATCCCCTGGGCCCGGCCGAGGTGGCCGCGCTGGAGCAGCTGGCGCGCGATCGAGTCCTGCCGTGGTCCACCGCGCTGGCTCTGTTGCCGCGTCTGTTGAGCTGCTTCGAGCGCCAGCATCCGGTGTTCGATTGGGCGGACTATCAGACCCTGCTGGCCGAGTCGGCTGAAATGGCCTGGATCTCGACCGAGGGCAATGCTTTCAACCACGCCACCGACCGTGTGGCCGATATCGAGCAGCTGGCCGACACCCAGCGTGCCCTGGGCCGGCCGATCAAGCCGGCCATCGAGACCTCGGCCTCGGGCCGGGTGCGCCAGACGGCCTTCCGTGCCGCTGAGGTGCAACGTCAGTTCCTCGACGGTGGCCGCCTGATTAGCGCCGTGGTGCCGGGCTCGTTCTACGAGTTCATCCAGCGTGAGCGCGTGGCCGACGATCTCGACCTGAAGTTCGACGCTGGCAATGCCACTGGCATCTTCAAGATGACCGCTGCGGCCTGAGCCCGGCGCGAATTTCTCAAAGTCTCCGCTCAGTACAAGCCCAGCGCCGCCAGGCGTTGCACGCCGGCCAGCGCCTGCGCCTCCGGCAGGGTGAAGGCCAGGCGCACCCGGTCTTGGCCCCGCTCGGCCGACACGCTCATGGCCGTGCCGGGCGTGAGGCGCAGCTGCGCCTGTCGCGCGGCCTCGCACAGCGCGTCGGCACGAGGGCCGTGCGCCGGCAGTTGCGCCCAGAGGAAGAGCCCGCCTTCGGGCGCCTTGACGGCCCAGCCGGGTAGATGGGTGTGCAGCGCCGCCTGCAAGTGCTGGGCCTGGTGTTGCAGGCTGGCGCGGCGCGGCAGCAGCAGCCGATCCATGCGGTCGAAGAGATCGCAGGCAATCGCGGCGCTGAGGCTGGAGCTGGCAATGTCGGCACAGGCCTTGGCATGGCGCAGCGGCTCGATCAAGGCTCGAGGCGCCCGCAACCAACCGATGCGCAGGCCGGCCCACAGGGTTTTGGACAGGCTGCCGATGTGCACCACGGCGGCATCGGGTGCTGGCTTCAGCGGCCGCGCCTCGGCGCTGAAATGCAGCTCGGCCAGCGAGTCGTCGATCACCAGCAGGCTGCTGCCCGCGCGCTGCACGGTGCGCAACAGTTCCTGGCTGCGCGAGGCGGGCCAGGACTGGCCGCTGGGGTTGTGCAGCTGCGGGCAGAGGTAGATCAGCTTGGGTGCGCTGGCCGCCGCGGCGATGAAATCCCCGGCATGGGCGCAGCGTGCCTGCAGCGGCACCGCATGCAGGCGCGCACCGCTGCTGCGAAACACATCGATGGCGCCGAAGTAGTTGGGGCATTCCAGCAGCACCCGGTCGCCCGGCGAGAGGTAGAGCTGGCTCAGCAAACTCAGCGCCTGCTGTGCACCGGCGCAGACGATGATTTGATCGGCCGTGGTGGCCAGGCCCTGGCGGGTGTATCGCGCGGCGATGCGTTCGCGCAGCGGCCACATGCCTTCGGGCTGGTAGGCGCTCTCGCGCAGGGCCAGCTGGCGGCTGGCCTCGCTGGGGCTGAGCCAGGCCAGATCGGGCAGGGCGGTGGCCAGGGAGAAGTCGATCCAGTCGGCCCCTACGCTGCCCTCAGTTCGGCCGCGTGGCGAGGCCTGCAGGGCCGGGTTGCCCAGCGGCTGGGCGCGGCGCCGGCGCGCCACATGGCCGGGCGGGCCCGCGCTGATGGTCGTGCCCTGGCCTTGGCGGGCCTGCACCCAGCCGCCCTCGGCCAGGCGCCCGTAAGCCGCCACCACGGTGGATCGGCTCAGGCCCAGCGCATCGGCCAAGGCCCGCTCGGGCGGCAGGCGGTCGCCCGGCAGCAGCTCGCCGCGCAGCAGCAGACCTTGCAGGGCGGTGGCCAGCGCGGCGTAGAGCGGCGTTTGGCTGGCCCGCCAGTCGCCCAGCAGGGCGGGGTTGCGGCACAAGTCCATGGCGTGGCAATTGGATTGCTGGCTTCAGTCCAATCGACTCTAGCATGCCCACTCTGCCTACTCTGCCCACTGCCTTGGAGCCTTTTCGCCATGCATCCTTTGCTGCACCAGGATTTGAACGAACTGCCGGCCCTGAGTCAGGCCACGCGTGAGTTGGCACTGAGCTTTCTGCAGGGGCTGGACGCGAACCCGGCGGCGCGCGCGCCGCGTGGCCTGCGGCCGGCGCTGATGCAGGATGCGCTGCAGCAGCCCATCGGTGCAGCGGGGGCCTTGCAGCGCTTTGCCCAGGACTGGCTGCCGCATCTGTCCGGCAGCGCCGGCCCGCGTTACCTGGGTTTTGTCACCGGCGGTGCCACACCGGCCAGCATGCTGGGGGATTGGCTGACCGCCAGCCTGGACCAGAACCCCACGGCCGGCTGGGACTCGGAAGCGCCCGAGCTGGAGCGCGCCACGGTGCGCACGCTGGCCGCCTGGTTTGGGCTCAGCGAGGTGCAGCAGGGGGTGTTTGTCTCGGGAGCCACCCTGTCCAATTTTGTGGGCCTGGCCCTGGGCCGCGAGTGGGTGGGTGAGCAGCGCGGCCTGCGCGTCAGCGAGGCCGGTCTGGCCCGCCTCGGCCCTGTGCGCATCCTCAGCGGCGCGCCGCATTCCAGCATCCACAAAGCCGCGTCCATGCTGGGCCTGGGTCGCGAGGCGGTGGAACTGCTGCCGACCCTGGCCGGGCGTGACGCCCTCGACGTGGCGGCACTGGAGCAGCGCCTGCGCGCCAGCCCCGACGAGGCGCTGATCGTGGTGGCCAATGCGGGCACGGTCAACAGCGGGGACTTCGACGATCTGACTGCCTTGGTGGCCTTGCGTCAGCGCCACCGCTTCTGGTTGCATGTCGACGCCGCCTTCGGTGCATTTGCGGCGTTGGATGCGCGCGTGGCGGCCCAGGTGGCGGGCCTGGATGGGGCCGATTCGGTGTGCATCGATTGCCACAAATGGTTGAACGTGCCCTACGACAGCGCCCTGCAGTTCACCCGCCACCGCGATCTGCAGCTGCGCGTGTTTCAGAACGCAGCGGCCTACCTCGGGCCCATCGGTGAGCGGCCCGATTTTGTGCACCTCACGCCCGAGAACTCCCGCCGCTGGCGTGCGCTACCGGCCTGGTTCAGCGTGCAGGCGTATGGGCGCGAGGGTCACGCCGAGATCGTGCGCCGCAATATTGACGGCGCCCGCCTGCTGGGCCGCTTGCTGCAGGCCGACGCACCGCGCTTCGAGCTCTTGTCGCCGGTGCGGCTGAACATCGTCTGCTTTGCGGTTCAAGGCCACGACGATGCGGCACGTGTGCAAGCCCTGCTGGAGTGTTTGCGCGACAGCGGCGAGGCCTTCCTCACACCGACCCACTACCAAGGCCGCTGGGCCGTGCGCGCGGCCTTCAGCAACTGGCGCAGCGAAGCGGCCGATGCCCAGCGGGTTCATGCGGCGCTGAACCGCGTGCTGGATGAGGCCTGCTGAAAATGTTTTTGAGAAAACGCTTGCGCGCAAAACAAACCGTGCTACAGTAGCGGTCTTCGCTGCTTCGGCAGAGAAGAAAAACAAGCCCAGGTGGCGGAATTGGTAGACGCACTAGTTTCAGGTACTAGCGGGTAACTCCGTGGAGGTTCGAGTCCTCTCCTGGGCACCAAATTGATAAAGGCCAGCACGAAAGTGCTGGCCTTTTGTCATTGGTGCTTGCCCAGGAAGCGCCGTCCCTGCGGACGGTGCGTGAGGACGAGAATGGCGCCGCATGCTTGCGGCGCCGGGGTCGCGGTACGTGACCGTGCGCCTCTCCTGGGCACCAAATTGAAAAAGGGTCAACACGCAAGTGTTGACCCTTTTGTCATTTCTGCGCTCGATAGCTGTGGCTCCAACGAGGGTGGGGTCAGGCCTTGCCTTTGGCCAGCAACTGCTCGAAGGCCTCAACCGGCAGCGGGCGGGCGAAGAGGTAGCCCTGGCCGTAGTCGCAGCCGGCGCTGCGCAGCAGTTCGAACTGTTCCTGCGTCTCCACGCCCTCGGCCACCACCTGCAAGCCCAGCTCATGGGCCATGGTGATGATGGCTTTGCACAGGGCCAGGTCTTTGGTGCCGGGGCGAAGATTGCGCACGAAGCGCTGGTCGATCTTGAGCAGGTCGATGGCGTATTTGTGCAGGTAGGACAGCGAGGAGAAGCCGGTGCCAAAGTCATCGAGCGAGACCAGAAAACCGCCGCGCCGCAGGGTTTCGAGCTGACGCGTGACCTCGCTGTCGCCCTCCAGCAGCAGGCCTTCGGTGATTCGATGGCCAGGGCCTGTTCGCCCAGCCCTAGGCTTTGTACCGTGTCGACCCAATGGTCGTGCTCGTCGGGGTTCTGGTGGCTGCGAAACTGGATGGGGCTTTTGTTGATGCTGATTTGCAGCGTGGGCAGGTAGCGCTGGCGCCAATCGCGCACCTGGCGCGCGGCCTGTTGGAACACCCATTCGCCGATCTCGATGATCAAGCCGCTGCTCTCGGCCAGGGGGATGAAGACATCGGGGCCGATGCGGCCGCGACTCGGGTGGGTCCAGCGCAGCAAGGCCTCGGCCTTGCAGATCTCGCGCGTGCGCATGGCCACGATGGCCTGGTACTCCAGGCTCAGCTGGGCCTTGGGCAGGGCCTCGCGCAGCTCATTGCCCAGGCGCATGCGCAAGAGCGCGGCCTGCTGCAGATCGGGCGTGAAATGGCCGAGGCGGTTGCGACCGGCGCCCTTGGCCACGTAGAGCGCCTGGTCGGCGTGCTTGAACAGTTCTTCGATCAGCTGCCCGTCATCGGGGAACAGGCTGATGCCGATGCTGGCCGAGACAAACACCCGCTCGTCCTGCAAGTGGAAGGCGCTGGCCATGGACTGGATGATTTTCTGCGCCACCTGCTCAGCCTCTTGCGCGCTGTTCAGGCCGGACAGCACGACGGTGAACTCATCGCCGCCCATGCGAGCCACGGTCTCCTGTGGCCGCACGCAGGCGCGGATGCGCTCGGCCGCCTGCAGCAGCAGGGCGTCGCCCATGTCGTGGCCGAGCGTGTCATTGACCTCCTTGAAGTGATCCAGGTCGATGAAGAGCAGGGCCAGGCGGCCGCCTTCGCTGTGTGCGGTGCTCAAGAGCTGCTCCAGGCGGTCGCGCAGGGTGCGGCGGTTGGGCAGGCCGGTGAGGGCATCGAAATGCGCTTGGTGCCAGATCAGGGCCTCGGTCTGTTTGCGCTGGGTGATGTCGGTGTGGGTGCCGACCATGCGCAGCGGCCGGCCCTGGGCATCGCGGCTGATCACCATGCCGCGGCTGTGGATCCATTTCCAGCTGCCGTCCTTGCACAGCACGCGGTGCTCATTGCTGTAGATCGGCACCTGACCTGCAAAATGAGCGGCACGGTCCAGCTCCATTTGCTGCCGGTCCTCGGGGTGGGTGCGGGCATCAAGCTCGGCCGGGCTGGGCTTGATCTCGGTCTCCGAGAAGCCGTACATCTGCAGGATGCGGGGCGAGTAGATTTCCACCTCGTCCTGCACATACCAGTCCCAGACGCCGTCGCCCACGCTTTCCAGGGCCAGCTTCCAGAGCTCGTCGGCCTCGCGCAAGCGGGCTTCGGACTCCTTGCGCTCGCTGATGTCGGTGTGGGTGCCCAGAATTCGACGCGGCCCCTCGCCCTGGGCGGGCAAGACCTGACCCAGAGCCAGATGCCAGCGGTAGCGGCCATCGGCGGCGCGCAGGCGGTAGTCCATCTCGAAATGCCCGCTGAGCAGGGCCTGCTGCCAACGCAGATCGAATTCCAGCCGGTCCAGCGGGTGGATGATGTGGCGCCAACCCAGAGTCTGAAGCTCGCGAAGATTGAGGCCGAGAAACTCCTGCAGCAGGGGCGATGCCAGCACCGGCTGCAGATGGGCATCGAGCACCCACAGCTGTTGCGGCAGGGCTGCGAGCAGGCTGCTGCTGTCGAGGCCATGGGCCATGGCCGGAGGCGGCGAGGCCGGGCTGGGCGTGCTCTCGGCGAGCGTGGGGCGGTTCGTCGCGTGTTTTGACGGCATGAAAACGGGCGGCGGAAAACCAAGAGAGCCTGCCTGGCCACAACCCAATCCTGGAGGTGCAAACGCCGAAGATCAGCGGTGTTTGTCTGCCCGAGGATGGCTAGCGATGGCGAAAAAACAGGGCCTGCGCGTGCGATTGGCGCTTTGATTGAACCTTGCGCACCAGCTTTTTGCAAGTAGTGATGGGGCTTGTCGCGGATTCGTAGAAAATAGCAGCGCCCGAGATGGTCGGGCTATCACCTGAGACGAGATTCTGGAATGAACAAAACCGAACTGATCGAACACCTGGCCAGCAAGCACGAACTGACCAAGGCCGAAGCCGGCCGCATCCTGGAAACCCTGCTGGACGCCGTGGTTTCCACCGTCAAGAAGGGTGGCGCTGTGTCCATCCCCGGCTTCGGTTCCTTCAAGCAACACGCCCGCGCCGCTCGCACCGGCGTGAACCCCAGCACCGGCGACAAGATCAAGATCGCTGCGGCCAAGCTGCCCAAGTTCACCCCGGGCGCTGGCTTCAAGGCCGCCGTGGATCCCAAGGCTGCGGCTCGCAAGGCTGCCAAGACCGCTGCCGCTCCGGCCAAGGCTGCCGCCAAGCCCGCTGCCAAGCCGGCTGCCAAGAAGGCCAAGAAGTAATTCTTGCCGTCTGAGCGATGAGCGCCATCTGGCGCTTGTTGCGACTGATGAAAGAAAGAAAAAGCCGCTGCCCCTGTCCGGGGTCAGCGGCTTTTTTGATGCCGGGCCGGTGCGGTCTCTTGCGGTGAATATTCCCCGCGACCGCAGGCGCGCCTCAGAGAGCCTTGAAGTGCTCGACCTTGGGCGGCTCGGCGAAGAAGGGCCCGACGATGGCGCGCCAGGCGGGGAACAACGGGCCACCGCGGAAATGCACCGTGTGGTCTTCCAGCGTGGCCCATCGGATCTGCAGCAGATAGCGTTCCGGCGACTCGATGCCGCGCTGAACCTCCGCGCTGATGAAACCCTGGGCCTGGCTGATGATGCTGGTGATGCCGTGCTGGATGGCGGCTTCGAACGCGGCCTGCTGGCCGGGTGGGATGCGGATGTCTGCGACTTCGAGAATCATGCGAGGGTCTTTCGTGGGCAAGGGTCGGTTCAGGGGCGAAGATCGGGAGGGGGTAGCACAGGGCACGATATCAGTGCCCGTCTGCTTGGTGCAGGCGGCTGCGCACCAGAGGGTGCCAGAGCCGGCTGTCCTGCAGCGGAGTTTCGGTCGGCAGCTCGGGGTTGGGCACGCGCAGCCAGAGGCGCTCGGCCAGGCGGGCGCGGGCGAGCGGGGCGCCCACGGCACGTTCGAACAAGGCCAGAAAGCTGCCATCGGCCAGCACCAGCTCCCAACCCCGGCGTAACCGTTCGGCCAGGGCGGGTTTGTGCGGGCTGACGAAGAAATAGAAGGCGGCCGGGTAGGCGAGCAGCCAGCGCTCCAGCACGCGCAGATCGGGCAGGGCGTCGACGATGGGGTAGACCTCGGTGGCGCCGAGCGCGAACAGGTCCACGCGCTGGCGACGCAGCATCTCAGGGAAGGTGGCGAGCTTGGGCAGGCGCTCCACGCGCCAGCCGGCGGCCGCCAGAATCTGCGCGTCCGGCCAATCCGCCACCTGGCCCATGCGCAGGGCCTGCGCACGCGCGTTGCTGCTCACCGCCTCCAGTTCGGCCATGCGGCTGCGCAGGGCGATCGGCAGCCGAACGCCCATCAAGCCGCGGTAGAGGCAAACGCGCACCGGCAGGCTTTGCCGCTCTCGGGCCGGCGAGGTCATGGCGCTGATCAGATCGATCTCGCCGCTCTGGATCTGCAGGAAGGCGCGGTTTTGCGACACCACCTCGCTGGCCTCGAGGCGGTAGGGGCCATGGCTGGCCACGGTCTTGTCCAGCAGCAGCTGCAGCACGGTCAGCTCGTAGCTCAAGACCTTGGCGTTCTGGCCCTGGCTCAGTGCGTGGCGCACCACCAGCACTGCTTCGTCCTGCGCCTGGCAGAGCGGGCTGAGCAGGCAGCAGGTCAGGCCCCCCAGGCCGCTCAGCAAGGCGCGGCGCGTGCTGCTGCTCACGCCAGGCAGCGCTGAAACAGCGCTTGGGTGTGTGCAATGACCGCCTCGGGCTGCTCACGCTGCGGCGCGTGGCCGCAGGCGGGCAGGGCGCACAGCACGGTGTCGGCATGCAGGCGCGCGATGGCTTCGATCTGGGCCAGGCTGCCGTATTCGTCGTCCTCGCCCTGCAGGGCGAGAACCGGGCAGGCCAGGCGCCCGCGCAGTTCGTTCTCGATGTTCCACGACTCAAAGCCCGGGCGCAGCCAGGCATCGTTCCAGCCGTAGAACGCCGAATCGGTGTCGGCATGGTGGCGTGCCAGGGCCGCACGCAGGCTGCGCCCTTGCTCGTATGCCTGGCGCGCTTGCCGCAATCCTTCGACAGTACAGGGCTCGACAAACAAGTGCGGTGCCATCGCCACCAGACCGCGCACCCGCTCTGAATAAGCGGCGGCGAACAGCAGGGCCAAGCTGGCCCCATCGCTGTGGCCGAAGAGGAAAATGCGTTCGTCGCGCGGCACGCCCAATGCGTCGAGGCAGGCGGGTAGCTGTTCGCGCGCCTGGCGCTGCAGATAGTCTTGCGGCCAGGGCTCGTAGCGCGGGCTGCTCTGGCCGTAGCCGGGGCGCGAGTAGACCAGGCCCCGGCAGTCCAGGGCTTCGCAAAGCTGCTGAGGGAAGTCACGCCACTGCGACCGCGAGCCCAGGCCCTCATGCAGGAAGACGGTCAGTGGCCGCGCCAGTCGCTCGGGGCGCAGCCACTGGGCTTCGATCTGCTGCACTTCGCCCTGCAATTGCAGGGGCTGGAGGAAGGGGGCGGACATGGCTGGATTGTGCCGTCAAGCCCTCAGCCTCGCGCCCTTGCGCTGCGATACTTGCCGCACAACAAGGAGCATTCATCCGTGGAGACATTGCATATCGAGGTCGATGCGCGCGGCGTGGCGCGTCTGACCATGAACCGCCCTGAGGTGTTCAACGCCTTCAACGAGACCATGATCGCCGAACTGGCCCAGGCCATGGACCGCCTGGTCGCCGACCCGCATGTGCGCCTGATTGTGCTGGCTGGGGCCGGCAAGGCCTTCAGTGCCGGCGCCGACATCCAGTGGATGAAGCGCGCGTCCGAAGCCAGCCAGGATTGGAACCTGGCCGACGCCCGCAAGTTCGCCGACATGCTGCAGCGCATCGCCCACGCGCCGAAGCCGGTGCTCGCGCGCATCCAGGGCCTGGCCCTGGGCGGCGGGGTCGGCCTGGCTGCCGCGTGTGACATCGCCGTGGCCAGCAGCGAGGCCAAGTTCGCGGTCAGCGAGGCTCGCTTCGGCATCCTGCCTGCCGTCATCGGCCCCTATGTGAACAATGCGGTCGGCCCGCGCCAGGCCAAGCGCTTGGCCCTGACGGCCAGCCGCATCGGTGCCGCCGAGGCCTTGAGCCTGGGCCTGGTGCATGAGGTGGTCGAGGCCGATCAGCTCGACGCTGCGCTGGAGCGCTGGATCCATGAGCTGCTGCAGAACGGCCCCGGCGCGCAAGGCGAGATCAAGCAGCTGTTTGCGCAGCTGGAGGTCGGCCCGGTCACGCCCGAGGTGCGCGAGCTGACGGCCCAGACCATCGCCCGTGTGCGCCTCGGCGATGAGGCGCGAGAGGGTTTCTCGGCTTTTTTGGCCAAGCGTCCGGCAGCCTGGGTGCCGGCTGTTGAAGCAGGCACCAGCAAGGAGGGCCAGTGATGACGAACGCGATGCATAGCTCGGGCTGGCATGTGGCCCAGCGGCCCGCGGCCGACGCCTTGATCGGCGTAGTCGGCGCCGGCGTAATGGGCGCCGGCATTGCCCAGGTGGCGGCGCAGGCCGGCCATCCGGTGCGCCTGCTTGATGTGCGCGAAGGGGCGGCGGCTGCCGCCCTGGCCCAGATCGGCAAGGGCCTGGACGGCCTGGTCAACAAGGGGCGCATGGAGGCCGAGGAACGCGCTGCCATCATGGCCCGCATCCAGCCGGCGCGTCAGACGGCAGAGCTGGCGGATGCCACCCTGGTGATCGAGGTCATCATCGAAAAGCTGGAGCCCAAGCAGGCCTTGCTGCAGGAGCTGGATGGGCTTCTGGGCGAGGGCGCCATCATCGCCACCAACACCTCGTCCATCAGCGTCACGGCCCTGGCCAATGGCATGAAGCATCCTCAGCGCCTAGTCGGCATGCACTTCTTCAACCCGGTGCCGCTGATGAAGCTGGTCGAGGTGGTCTGGGGCGCCGAGACGGACGCCGGCGTGGCCGAGGTGATCGCCCAGTTGGCGCGCAGCTGGGGCAAGACGCCGGTGCACGCCAAGAGCACGCCGGGCTTCATCGTCAACCGCATTGCCCGGCCCTATTACGCCGAGACCCTGGCCCTGCTGCAGGAGCAGGCGGGCACGCCCGAGCAGATCGACCGAGCCCTGCGCAGCGCCGGCTTCCGCATGGGGCCGTGCGAGCTGATGGACCTGATCGGCCACGACACCAATTACCTGGTCACCCAGTCGGTGTTCGAGGCTAACTTCGGCGACAAGCGTTACCAGCCTTCCTTGGTGCAAAAGGCCTTGGTGGACGGTGGCCGTCTGGGCCGCAAGGTCGGCAAGGGCTTTTATGCCGGTCCGCCAACGCCGCCGGCGCCGATCGAGCCTGTCAGCGCCGCGCTGCCAGCGCTCAGCCTGGTCGGGCGCGGCCCGCTGGTGGAGGCCTTGTCGGCCTGGCTCACGCACCGTGGCCTGAGCTTCAGCCGCGGTGAATCGGCTGACTGGGTGGGCCTGGTGCTGGGCGAGGTGCATCTGCACCTCAGCGATGGCCGTACCGCCGCCCAGATCGCCCATGAGCGCCGCCATGCCGAACTGGCGGTGATGGACTGGCCCGTGGCGCCCGATCGCGTCGACGGCCTGGCCGTGGCCTTTGGACCGCGTTGTTCTCCGGAGGCTCGCGAGGCTGTGCGCCAGCTCTGGCACGCGCTGGGCTGGGAGCTGCTGGACTTGCGCGATGTGCCAGGCCTGGCCGTGGCACGCACCGTGGCCATGCTGGTCAATGAGGGCAGCGATGCCGTCTGGCAGGGTGTGTGCGACGAGCAGGGCGCCGATCTGGCGATGAAGCTGGGCGTCAACTACCCGGCCGGGCCTTTCGAGTGGCTGGCGCTGCTGGGCGCGGAGCGGGTGGTCGAGCTGCTGGATGCCTTGTTCGCCGCCTACCGCAGCGAGCGCTACCGCGTCAGCCCGCTGTTGCAGCAGCGCCGCTGGGCCTGAGCTGCGGCCGCTTCAGCGGCAACAAGAAACAAAGCCACCGCGCCGGTTCGGCGGGGTGGCTTTTTCTGTTCGCGGGCCTGAGACAGAGTTCAGAGCAGCATGCGCAGATGGGCTTGGGCTTGCAGCAGCGGCGGCAGGCAGTGCTCGACCATCTGGTCCATGCTCATGCGCGAGGCATGGACGCTGATGTTCATGGCCGCCACCACATCGCCGCGGTAGTTGCGCAGCGGCACGGCCACGGTGCGCAGGCCCAGCTCCAGCTCCTGGTCGATGCAGGCGTAACCCAGGGCGCGAGCGCGGGCGATCTCGATCCGCAGGCGTTCCGGGTGCGTGATGGTGTGCGGGGTTAGCGGGGTCAGTTGCTGGCGGGCGATCCAGTCGTCCACGTCGGCCTGTGGCAGGGCGGCCAGCATCACGCGGCCGTTGGCGGCGCAGTAGGCCGGCACGCGCGCGCCCGGTTGCAGGGTCGGCGAGACCACGCGGCCAGCGCTGGTGGCGGCGATGCAGATGACGTCGCCGCCATCCAGCACGCCGGCCGAGCTGGCTTCCTTGAGCGCATAGGCCAGCTTGTGCAGCTCGGGCTCGACGATGCGCGGCAAGCGGGCCGAGTGCATATAGCTCTGGCCCAGGCGCAGCACCTTGGGCGAGAGCGCGAACATCTTGCGGTCCTGGGTGACAAAGCCCAGGTGGGTCAGGGTGAGCAGGTAGCGGCGCGCAGCGGCGCGGGTCAGGCCGGTGCGGCCCGCCACTTCGCTGATGGTCAGGCGGGGGCGTTCTTGATCGAAGGCTTCGATCACGGCCAGGCCTTTTTCCAAACCGGCCACCAGATCCCGCTTCAGCGGGCCCTCGTTGGCGGGCTTGCTGTCGGACTTGGCGACAGCGGGCAAGGCACCCTTGTCGAGCGTAGGCTCGGTCAGAGCGGGGACCGCCAGGGCGGTCAGGTCTTCAAATGCGCGTGCAGCAGACATGGCGGTGTGTGTTGGGCGCCCTCAAGGCTCAGAGCGCGTTTCAGGATTCAAGACCATCAAGTTCCACCCCGGTCGATTGTCGGGTTGATTCATCTCTCTGGCCGCCGAAGCGGCCGTGCCGGGCTCACACGCTGGCGCCCGCTCGCCCATCAGGCGGCGTTTCAGGCGCATTCCGGCATCCGGTGCAAGCACCCGACGCTGGACATTAGAACAGCGAATGCTTCGCATTCACGTTTCAAATCAAGGCTGTGAGTCTGGCTGAGATGATTCGGCCTGGCAGGGCCGGCTGGGGTGAAAGAAAAGAAAGACGAAAGCTGAAATTTTTGGCCTGAGCGAGCATCGCATCGGGTGTTGGGCCCCGGTCCTGTCCCCTCCGGGCAGGTTTCACGCGTGATGTCCGCTTGGTGAATTGAATTCAGTATCCCATGCACTTCGGGCCATGCCAAAAGACATATCGAGCCGTTTGTCGGATAGAAAAAAGCGCTGCAGGAGCAGCGCGTGTAAAGAAATGTTATTGCGTTCCGGGTCGCTTATTGGCAATTTTCCCTGGACCGAAAGATTGTTTCTTGCGTTTAAGTGAGCTCAGACCCGCTCGATCAGCACGGCGATGCCCTGACCCACGCCGATGCACATGGTGCACAGGGCGTAGCGGCCGCCACTGCGATGCAGCTGATTCACCGCCGTGGTCAGCAGGCGCGCACCGCTGGCGCCCAACGGGTGGCCCAGGGCGATGGCGCCGCCGTTCGGGTTGACGCGGGCGTCGTCGTCGGCCACGCCCAACTGGCGAAGCACCGCCAGGCCTTGGGCGGCGAAGGCTTCGTTGAGCTCGATCACGTCGAGTTGCGCCAGGCTGATGCCGGTTTGCGCCAGCAGCTTTTGCGTGGCTGGCGCCGGCCCCATGCCCATGATGCGCGGCGCCACGCCCGCGGTGGCCATGCCCAGCACGCGGGCTCGAGGGGTCAGGCCATGGCGGGCGGCGGCCGCTTCGCTGGCCAGGAGCAAGGCGCAGGCGCCATCGTTGACGCCCGAGGCATTGCCGGCCGTCACCGTGCCGTCCGGGCGCACGATGGGCTTGAGCTTGGCCAGCGCTTCGAGGCTGGTGGCGCGCGGGTGTTCATCCTGATCGACGGTCAAGGCATCGCCTTTTTTCTGGGCGATGTGGACCGGAGTGATTTCGGCCGCGAAAAAGCCAGCGGCCTGGGCGGCCACGGCTTTTTGCTGGCTGGCCAGGGCCATGCGGTCCTGGTCGACTCGAGAGATGCCGAACTCGCTGGCCACGGTTTCGGCGGTTTCGGGCATGGAGTCGACGCCGTACTGCGCCTTCATCAGCGGGTTGATGAAGCGCCAGCCAATGGTGGTGTCGTAGACCGCGTTGCTGCGCGAGAAGGCGCTTTCGGCCTTGGGCATCACAAAGGGTGCGCGGCTCATGCTTTCCACGCCGCCGGCCAGCATCAGGTCGGCTTCGCCAGCGCGGATGGCGCGCGCGGCTGTGCCGACGGCATCGAGGCCCGAGCCGCACAGCCGGTTCAGCGTCACCCCGGGCACGCCGATCGGCAGGCCGGCCAGCAGGGCCGACATGCGAGCGATGTTGCGGTTGTCTTCACCCGCCTGGTTGGCGCAGCCGTACAGCACATCGCTGACCGCTTCCCAGTCCACGCCGGGGTTGCGTGCCATCAGGGCGCGCAGGGGGATGGCGCCCAGATCGTCGGCACGGACGGAAGACAGGGCGCCGCCGTAGCGGCCGAAGGGGGTGCGGATGGCGTCGCAGATGTAGGCGTGTTTCATGGCCTGGTGTCTCCAGCAGCGTGGGTGAAAACGAGTCAGTGAAAACTACCTGAGGGCTCGATTCGGCCTGTGCTTGTACGCGCCGGCTGCCGATAGCTCTCAAGCAGGGTGTGATCGGGCGCGTCGTCGGCCCGTTTTGATTTTGGTTCTTAATTAGAACATTGGTTCTTCAAATGAACATTTCGGGGCTGGGTGGCCGGGCTTTCTTGCGCGCGGGCGTGACAATTCGCACGCCGTTTCATGGGCATGCGTCAGTGATGGGCAATACTGGCGCCAGGGCTCAAGTTTGGCGGCGCCGCGGCCGAAGCTGAGCCAGAGGGCGCCGTCAAAATGGCGTAGGAAGAAAATGAAGGACACCACTGCAGATCCTTTGATCGATGTCGGCCAGCTGAAGGTGGGGATGTTCATCCACCTGGATCTGGGCTGGATGTCGCATCCCTTTCCGCTCAGCAGTTTCAAGCTGAGTTCCGAAGATCAGTTGCTGATCCTGCGCCGCCTGGGTCTGCAGCAGGTGCGCTGGAGCCCGGGCAAGAGCGATTTGCAAGCCGAGGCCTCGCCGCTGCCGACCGAGCCTGTGGCTGAGGTGTCGAATGCACTGTCGGCCGAAGAACTGGCCCGAGAGGCTCACCGCAAGGCGCTGGAAGCGCAGCGCGCCGCCCTGAATCTTTGCGAGCGCCAGTACGCCGAGGCCGCCGGTGCCTTCCGCGGTGTGATGGAGTTGGTGCCCACCGATCCGCGCCATGCGCGCGACCAGGCGACGGCCCTGACCGCTGCCCTGCTCGACAAGATGCTGGTCGAGGGTGATCTCAACATCCGCCTGCTCAACGAAGGTGCCGGAGACCGCGGCACGGCCCATGCCTTGAATGTCTCCATCATCTCCTTGCTGCTGGGCCGAGCTTTCGGCCTCGGCCGCGAGGAAATGATGGACCTGGGCGTCGGCGCCCTGCTGCATGTCATCGGCAAGACCGAGGTGCTGGCCCGCCTGCGCCACCGCGACGACAGCTTCACGGCGGCCGAGCTGAATGGCTATCAGTCCCATGTGGCCAAGGGCGTGGCCCTGGCCCAGGGCATGGGTCTGGCCGCCGGTCCCTTGCTCATCATTGCGCAGCATCATGAGAACGCCGATGGCAGCGGTTTCCCGCAGCGCATCAATGTCGATCGCATGAGCGCCGGCTCGCGCATCGTGTCCCTGGTCAACCGTTTCGATGGCTTGTGCAATCCCCTGCTGGCCTCCAAGGCCATGACGCCGCATGAGGGCCTGTCCCTGATGTTTGCGCAGGGGCGCAATCGTTTTGATGCGACCATGCTCAACGCCTTCATCCGCATGATGGGCGTCTACCCGCCGGGTTCGACGGTGCAGCTGACCGATGACCGTTTCGCCCTGGTGGTTGCGGTCAATTCCTCGCGGCCGCTCAAGCCCAAGGTCATGGTCCATGACCCCAAGGTGCCGCGTGAAGAGGCGCTGATCCTGACCCTGGAGCAGCATGCCGACCTGGGCATCCGCCGCAGCCTGAAGCCGCAGCACTTGCCACGTGCTTCGCTGGATTACCTCAGCCCTCGCACCCGTCTGGCTTACTTCTTCGAGCCGACGCTGGGCCCGGGCGCCGCGGAGTTGGCGGCGTGACCTTGGTCAGCCTGCCGCTGCCCTCACCAACGACCGCCACCCCCGCCCAGATCGCCCTGCTCGAGGGCATGCTGGAGGCCGCGTGGCTGGTCGATGGGAGCAGCCGCCGCATTCTTGCGGTGAATGCAGGCGCGGCCGCTTTGCTGGGCCTGAGTGCCGAGCAGTGGCAGGGGCTGGGCGTGGAGTCGCTGGCCAGCTCGCCCGAGGACGTCATGTTCTGGATGGAGGCCGCGCAGGATCGCCAGGCCCATCTGCTGTCTGATACCGTGATGCGCCACGCCGATGGCCGCATGCTGTGGGTGACGCGGCGCATCAGCTTTGTCGCCGATCCTGCGATGCCGGGTGGCGGCTGCTGGTTGGTCAGCGTGCGCGACCAAACCGTGCAACGCCAGGCCGAGGAGGAGCGCGAGGCCTTGGTGGCCGAGCTTCAGGCCACGCTGGAATCCACGGCCGACGGCATTCTGGTGGTCGATCTGGCGGGTCGCATGCGCTCCTTCAACCGCCGATTTGCCTCGCTCTGGGGCATTCCGCAAGACCTGCTGCGCGAGCGTAATGACGAAGCGGTGCAGACTTGGATGCGCCGCAGTGTCGTGGACGGCGCGGCCTATGTGGCGCGGCTCTCGGCCATCCAGGATGCCGCCCTGCTGCAGAGCAGCGATGTGATCACCTTGCTGGACGGCCGGGTGCTGGAGCGGGTGTCCCTGCCTCAGTTCAGCCGCGGCCGGCCGATTGGCCGTGTCTATTCTTTCCGCGACCTGAGTGAAAAGCTGGCGGCCAGCCAGCGCATCGAGGAGCTGGCCCATTCCGACATGTTGACCGGCCTGCCCAACCGTCGGGCTCTGGCCGAGCGCATCGACTATGCCCAGGCCATGGCCAAGCGCGAAAGCGCACCCTTTGCCCTGCTCAATGTCGACCTGGATCGCTTCAAGCAGATCAACGACACCTTGGGCCACTCCTACGGTGACCGGGTGCTGCGGGAGGTGGCCGAGCGTCTGAAGGCCTGTCTGCGCGAGGTGGACATGGTGGCCCGGCTGGGCGCGGATGAGTTCGCCCTGCTGATCCACCAGGCCGACGCCCGCGGCGCCGAAAACGCCGCACGCCGGGTCCAGGAGGCGATGGCGCGGCCGTTCTGCTTCGACACCCTGAGTTTCACGGTCACCTGCAGCACCGGTATCGCCTTGTTCCCGGGCGATGGCGCCACGGCCGATGAGCTGATGGGCAGCGCTGAGCAGGCCATGCACTGGGTCAAGGAAAGCGGCCGTTCGGCCTTTCACTTCCACCAGCCGCGCAAGGATGTGGACCTGCTCTCGCGCATGCGCCTGGACCACGCCATGCGCCAGGCGCTGCAGGAGGGGCAGTTCCGCCTGCACTACCAGCCGCAGATCAATCTGGCCAGCGGCCAGGTGATCGGCGCGGAGGCGCTGATTCGCTGGCGCGACCCGCTGCGCGGCGAGATCTCGCCGGCCGAGTTCATCCCGGTTGCGGAAGAGAGCGGCTTCATCGTCGCCATCGGCGAGTGGGTCTTGCATCAGGCCGTCGAGCAGGCCGCGCGCTGGCTGCGCCAGGGCTGGCGCATGCCAGTGGCGGTGAATGTGTCGGCGCTGCAGTTCCAGCAAAGCCAGTTTGCCGACACCGTGGCTCACGCCTTGCGAGCCTCGGGCCTGCCGCCGGGCCTGTTGGAGCTGGAGCTGACCGAATCCATCCTGCTACGCGACGCTGAAGAAGCCTTGCGCCGGCTGCAAAGCCTGGCGGCCCTGGGCGTGTGCATGTCCATCGATGACTTCGGCACCGGGTACTCCAGCCTCGGCTACCTCAAACGCTTCCCGATCCAGCGCCTCAAGATCGATCGCAGCTTCGTGAAGGCCCTGCCTTCGGATGCCAGCGATGCCGGCATCGTCAATGCCATCATCCAGATGGGCCAGGCCCTTCGCCTGCACGTGATTGCCGAAGGCGTGGAGACCGAGGCTCAGCGCGATTTCCTGCTGCGCGCGGGGTGCGACGAGTTCCAAGGCTACCTCTATGCCCCGGCCCTGGGGCCGCAGGAGTTCGAAGAGAGGGTCTGGCGCCGTGGCGGGCCTGCCAGCCCGGGCGGTGGCATGCGCTTGATGGGCGGCTTGTTGATCTGAAGCCGCCTGCGCGGCCAGGACTGCGCCGACAATGGCTGGCATTCATCTGAACAGCCATTTCGGGGAGGACCGTCACCATGATCTACCGCTTCAAATCCAAGGCCGGCGCCGACGTGATCATGTTGCAGCCTCAGGGCGAGCAGATCCTGCGCCTGCTGGGTCGCGAACCCTCGCCGCAGGGCATTTTGCGAGGCGCCGAGCTGCCGGCCGCGATATCGAGCCTGGAGCAGGCCGTGGCCGAGGACGAGGCGGCGTTTGCTCAGCTGCAAGCCGAAGCCGAGGCCGCCGGCGAGCCGCTGCCGCGACGCGAGGGCATCAGCCTGCGCCAGCGCGCCTGGCCGCTGATCGAGCTGATCCGCCATGCCCAGCGCGCTGACAACGACCTGGTCTGGGGTGTTTGAGGCCATGCCGCTGGACAGCAGCACACGCGTGCTCGCCATTCGCCATGGCGAAACGGCCTGGAACCGAGACAAGCGCATCCAAGGTCAGCTCGATGTGCCCTTGAACGAGACCGGGCGTGCTCAGGCCCAGCGTCTGGGCGAGGTCTTGGCCGGGGAATCCGTGGACGTGGTCTACAGCAGTGATCTGGGCCGGGCGCGCGAGACCGCGGCCGCTGCAGCCGCGGCGCTCGGGCAGCCCGTGCAATTGGATCCAGGCCTGCGTGAGCGCAGCTTCGGCGTGTTTCAGGGCCAGACCTGGCAGGAGATTGCCGAGCGCTGGCCCGATCACAGCGAGCGCTGGCGGCGCCGCGATCCAGATTTCGGCGCCGAGGGCGGTGAGACCTTGCAAGAGTTTTATGCCCGCAGCGTGTCTGCTGTCGGGCGTGTGCTGCAGCGACACGCCGGGCAGACGGTGTTGATCGTGACCCATGGCGGCGTGCTCGACTGCCTGTACCGCGCGGCCACGCGCTTGCCTCTTCAAGCGCCCCGCACTTGGACGCTGGGCAATGCGGCGATCAACCGCCTGCTTTTTTCCGACGCCGGTTTCACGCTCGTGGGCTGGAACGATGACGCACATCTGGGCGGCCTGGGCCTCGACGAACTGGCCTGAGACCTCGATTTGTCGCGTTCAGCAAGTGCTGATTTGCACGAATTCAGGTGTACCAGAGAAGTGTTGCAATTTCGCGTCGGTGCTGTTTCAGCGCTCCGAGCCACTTCTATACTCCCGTCACATTGCGCAGAAGACCGGGCGGCTAAGCCCAGCACACACTCAACTCACAAAAGGCATACGATGAAAAAGATCGCTCTCGTGGCTGCTATCGCAGCTCTGGCCGCTCCCGCCGCTTTCGCTCAAAGCTCGGTCACCCTGTGGGGCCGTATCAACACCACCGTCGAAAGCCAAAAGGTTGGTGCCGGTGACCGTTCGGTCGTCGTGGCCAACAACGCTTCGCGTCTGGGCTTCAAGGGTCAAGAAGACCTGGGCGGCGGTCTGAAGGCCAGCTTCGCTCTGGAACACGGCCTGAACTCGGACAACGGTGCTGCCACCGGTGACTTCTGGGGCCGTGAAGCTTCCGTGCAACTGAGCGGCGCTTTCGGTGCCGTGCGTCTGGGCCGTTGGACCCCGGGCTCCTACTTCGCCACCGCTGACTACATCAGCAACCACAACCACGACACCGGTTCTTCGGAAGACAAGCTGTACTCCGGCGCTGGCTTCACCAGCAAGAACAAGATCGGCTACTTCACCCCCACCGTCGGTGGTTTCTCGGGTGAGTTTGCTGTGCACGCCGGTGAAGGCGTTGACAAGCGCGGCGTCGACCTGTCGGGCAACTACGACCAAGGCCCTCTGCACCTGGGCGCTGGTTTCAGCAAGCAAGGTAGCGCCAAGCAGTTCGCCGTTCGCGGTCTGTATGAGCTGGGTGCCATCGTTCTGGGCGCTTATGTCCAGCGCGAAGACACCGGCACTGGCGCCAATGACTCGCGCACCATTGCTCGCGTGTCGGCCATGTACACCCTGGGCGCTTCGGAATTCCACCTGAACGTTGGCGGCACCAAGGCTGGTGGCGATTCCTTCAACGGTGGCAAGAACGGTGGTAAGCAGTACACCCTGGCTTACAACTACAACCTGAGCAAGCGCACCAAGCTGTACGGTTACTACACCGCCGTGGATAGCACCGAGGCGAAGAGCGCCAATGACTTCAGCTCGCTGGCTGCTGGTATCCGCCACAACTTCTGATCGTTCTCGATCGAAGCCAAAAAAGCGACCTTCGGGTCGCTTTTTTTTATGGCCTGTTCGTCTGCGGCAACTGTGTGCTTGCGCCTTGAGCGAGCGCAACAAGAGTTAGTCCTCGGCGAGCAGATGCAAAGGTGCAGCTTGCAGCGGCGTGCGCAGGCCGCGGCTCTGTTGTGCGGGCCAGCCCAGCAGGCTTTCGCAAATCGGCCCGCAGATGCGGCCCTGGCATGCGCCCATGCCGCAGCGGGTCTGCAGTTTGGCTTCGCGCCAGTCGCTGTGAGCCTTGAGTTGTCCCAGGCTGACGTCCTCGCAGCGGCAGACGGTGGTGCTGGTGTCGGCCAGCTTCAGCACTTCAGGGCGCAAGGAGAAGTGGCGCTGCAAATGGTCGGCGAACTTCAGAGCGCCCTGTCTTGGACGGCCGGCACCGGCGCGGCCGAGCATGGACTGGGCGGCCAGCGTGCCTTCCGCCACTGACTTGTCCACGCCGCCCATGCCTGCGCATTCCCCGGCGGCATAGACGCCGGGCAGGTTGGTGGCCATGCTGGCGTCGATGGCAATTGCGCCGTCATTCGTGAGTTGGCAGCCCAGCATCTGGGCCAGCTCGGTGTTGGGCAAGAGCCCGAAGCCCAGGCCCAGCACATCGCAGTCCAGGGCCCAAGTCGCTCGCCCCGTGCTCAGCTGAATGCTTTGCAGCCGACCATCGCCGCTCGCGCTTTGCACCCAGGTGCCGCTGCGATAGGGGATGCCGCGCAGCCGCCATGCCAAGCCGGCCGCCTGCGCCGCTTTGGCCGCGGGCAAGCCCGCCGCAAAGCGAAGCAGGCTGGCGCGCGAGGCTTGCTCTGCAATCAGCAGGATCTGCCCGCCGGCCTGTCGCACCGTGGCTGCCGCGGCCAGCAGCAAGGGGCCGCTGCCGGCCAGCACCACGCGCTGGCCTGCGATGGGCCAGCCTTGCTTGACCAGGGCTTGCAACCCGCCAGCCCCGGTGATGCCAGGCAAGGTCCAGCCCGGAAAGGGCAGAAATCGCTCGCGGCCTCCGGTGGCCAGCAGCAACTGGGGCGCTTGCACCTGGACCGACACTCGGTTTGGGTGCGCCGGCTGGTACAGCCGCAGGCTCACGGCCTGATCGGTCGCTTCAATGTGGGCATCGATCACCGCATGGCCGAAGCAGCGTTGCAGCAAGGCGTGTTTCAAGGCCGCGTCGACCTGAGCGCGCCAGTGGGCAGGCAGGCCCGCTCGCCAGATCTGGCCACCGGCCTGCGCCGATTGCTCCACCCAGATCACTCGCCGGCCGGCCTCCAGCAAGGGCAGCAGGGCGGCGATGCCTGCCGGCCCGGCGCCGATGATGAGGACATCGGCCTGTAAACGCTGGGCTTCCCGAGGCGCTGTGCTGCTCATGTCTGCGTCTCGATCTGCATGCCGTCGACCACCAAGGTCATGCAGGCAAGCCGATGATCGTGGTCATCGATGCGAACCCGGCATTCCTGGCATTGGCCCATGCCGCAGAACGCGGCGCGTGGCTGCCCGGTCTCGGAGCGGCGGCTGTGGCTCAAGCCCGCGCGCTGCAGGGCCGCGGCCACATTGCAATGGGCCGGCACCTGCAGGGCCCGGCCATTGATGAAAACCTGGAGCTCAGGCTGGGGCGACGACATGGTGGCTTTCGCTGAAACGTTCAGGTCGGAAGGGGTGGGGGTCCAGGCTGCAGGGCTGGCCCAGGCTCAGCTGCACCAGCAGCTCCGCCGTGGCCAGAGCCGTCGTGATGCCCAGGCCCTCATGTCCCGTGGCCAGCCAGCAGCGGCGCAAGAATGGGTGGGCACCGATCAGGGGCTGGCCGTCGCGGCTGGCGGGTCGCACGCCGGTCCAGCAGCGCAGCAGGCTGAGCTCGCCCAGGCCCGGCATGTAGTGCAGCGCCTGGCGCAGCATCTGCTTCAGCAGCGCGGGGTCCAGCTCGCGATCCTCGCGGCCGATCTGGCGCGAGGAGCCGATCAGCAGCTGTCCGCCCGGCCTCGGCTGCAGATTGAAGGACACCGTGTCCTGGTCCACCAGATGGGCGCGCTTCAAGTAACCCAGCTCGACCAACTGGTGCTGCACCCGGCCGGGGTGGCGCTGGGTGATGGCCAGATGGCCTTTCTTGGGCAGCAGCCAGCCGGCGGGCAGATGCTGCTGCGCGGACAGGCCGGTGCAGATCACGGTCATGGCACCCCAGAGTTCGCGCCCATCGTCCAGGCGCACCGAGGCGCCGTCAAAACCGACGGCCCGGGCGCGGAAGACCTTGGCCTGAGCCTCCTGCAGCCAGCGTGCCGCCACGCGCGGCGGGTAGACCCGGCCGTCGTCGGGCACGCGCAGGGCGCCCAGCAGGTCGCGGCGCAGCAGGGGCTCGGCGTCGAACAAGGCCTCGGGATGGAGCATCTCAGCCGCCAGGCCCTGGCTGCGAAACCAGGCGCACTTGCGCTCGGCCAGGGCCAGCTCCTCGGCGTCTGCGGCCAGCCAGAGCGTGCCGCAGCGGCTGTACTCGGCCAGCTCGCGGTGCGCCTCCTGGGCTTGCAGCCAGTCTTGCCAGAGCTGCAGGCTGCGGCGGCTGAAATCCGATTCGGTTTGATCGGCCGGGTCCAGGGCATCGACGGTGAGCAGATGGCCCATCGATGCCGCCGTGGCGCCGCCGCCGATCGGGCCCGGCTCGACCACGGCCACGCTCAGGCCCTGGCGTGCGTACTCGCGGGCGCAGGCGGCGCCGATGATGCCGCCGCCGATGACGATCACATCGGCATGGCGGCGCGTGGGCAGAGGGCTGGCGGCCATCAGCCGGTGCTGGCGCCGAGGGTCTGGCTTTCGTCCCGGATGCCCCAGGCGAAGGGGTCGCCGGGCTGGAAGACCAGGTTTGCATCGAGGGTGACAAACGCCTGTCCGTGGATGCGCGGCAGCACGCGGCCACCCTCTGCGGCCTGGTAGCTTGCCGTGAAATGGCTGCCGATCACACTTTCCTGCACCCAGGCTTGCCCGGGCGCCAGCTTGCCGTCGGCCGCCAGGCAGGCGATCTTGGCGCTGGTGCCGGTGCCGCAGGGTGACCGGTCGTAGGCTTTGCCGGGGCAGAGCACGAAGTTGCGGCCCTGGTGGGCTGGGTTTCGGGCCGGCCCGATCAGTTCGATGTGGTCGATCTCCTGGCCGCCTTCGCCAGTGATGCCCTGGGCCTGCAAGGCCTGGCGGATGCGCCAGGACAGATCGGTCAGGGCTTCGACCTCGCTCAGGCGCAGGTCCAGCCCATGGTCATCGCAGAGGAAGAACCAGTTGCCGCCCCAGGCCACATCGCCGAGGACGCGGCCATGGCCGGGCACGTCGACGGGCAGTTGTCGTGCCCAGCGGTAGGCCGGCACATTGGCAACGGTGACGCTGCCGTCGGTGTGCAGGGTGGCGCTGACCGTGCCCACCGGCGTCTCGATGCGGTGCTCGCCCGGCTGGATGCGCCCGAGATGAGCCAGCGTGGCGACCAGGCCGATGGTGCCGTGGCCGCACATGCCGAGGTAGCCGACGTTGTTGAAGAAGATCACGCCCGCACTGCAAGTCGGGTCTTGCGGCTCGCACAGCAGGGCGCCGACCAGCACGTCCGAGCCGCGCGGCTCGTTGACGATGGCGCTGCGCCAGGCGTCGTGCTGTTCGCGCAGGCGCGTCAGTCGCTCCGCCATGCTGCCGCGGCCCAGGTCGGGGCCGCCGTCAATCAGGATGCGGGTCGGCTCGCCGCCGGTGTGGGAATCGATGATGCGCATGGCGTGAAGATGACTGAAAAAGATGTCAGGCGATGACGGCGCTGGCAAAGCTGCGCAGATAGTCCATCAAGCCATCGGCCGCGGCGCTGGCGCGTTCGGACTCGCCGGCCGCGATGGCCTCGGCCAGCACCAGGTGGCAGCGCGAGCCTTCGCTCATATCGCCTTGGTGCTGGTAGGCGTACCAGAAGCGCCGGCACTGGATGATCATGGGCACGACGGCCGCCACCGCGAATGGGTTGCGGCAGGCCGCATGCGCCACATGGTCCAGCGCCTGGTCGGCCGCCATGTAAGCCGCCAGATCGCCGGCCTGGCTGGCCTTGATCATCTGCTGCGCGCAGTGCAGCAGATCCTGGCGCTGCTGCGGCGTGGCACGGCGCGCGGCGGAGGTCGCGATCAGCCGCTCCAGCACGCGCCGCGCCTCGATCAGGTCCAGATGCTCGGCCAGGCGGATGTCGCTGACCAGCAGGCCACGGCGCGGCTGCTGCACGATCAGGCCGCTGGCCACCAGGCGCATCAAGGCCTCGCGGGTGGGCGTGCGGCCCAGGCCGGTGCGCTCGATCAGCTCGGCCTCGACGATGGGTGCGCCCGGACGCAACTCCAGGGTGGCGATCATGGACTCCAGTGCGTCGTAGGCCTGGTCGGCATAGCGGCGCTTGTCGGGCTCGCCGTCCGCCGCGGTGGCGGCGGCTGAGCTGATGAGGCTGGAGTCCTGGGTTCGGCTGGTTTTCATGGGCGCATCATCGCAGGCCCCGGGGCCTGCTCGGGCGATCAGAACAGGTTGCTCAGATCGGGCCGGGTGTCCAGGCCGCGCTGGATGATGGTGGCCACGCGTTCGCGTTCGGCGCCGACCAGGGGCAGGCGCGGGCGGCGCACGTGCTCGTTGCCAACGCCAGCCATGGCCTCGGCCAGCTTGATGTTTTGCACCAGCTTGGCGCTGACATCGAGGTGCAGCAGGGGCATGAACCACTGGTAGATCTTCAGCGCTTCGTCGTAGCGCTTGGCCTGCATCAGCTTGTACAGCGCCACGGTTTCTGCCGGGAAGGCATCGCACAAACCAGCCAGCAGGCCTTCGCAGCCCAGGGCCAGGGCTTCGAAGCTCAGGTCGTCCACACCGATGAAGAGCTGGTAGCGGGTGCCCAAGGCATTGCGCAGGTCGGTGACGCGGCGGATGTTGTCGGTCGATTCCTTGATGGCCACCAGCCACTCGCAATCGGCCAGCTCCACCATGTCCTCGGGCTTGAGATCCACGCGGTAGGACACCGGGTTGTTGTAAATCATGATGGGCAGCTGGGCGGCCTGCGCGATGGTGCGCACATTGGCCATGGCCTCGCGCGTGTCGGCCGGGTAGAGCACGGCCGGCATCAGCATCAGGCCCTGCACGCCCAGCTTGGCGGCGGCTTCGACATAGCGGATGGCATTGCGGGTGCTGGTTTCCGACACATTGGCCAGCACTGGCACGCGGCCGGCCGAAACGCGCAGGGCGGTGGCGGCGACTTCGAGCTTTTCCTCCAGCGTCAGCGTGCTGGCTTCGCCGAGCGAGCCGCCGGTGACCAGGCCGTGCACGCCGTTCTGGATCTGGAAGTCGAAATGGCGCTCCATCTCGGCAATGTCCAGGTCTTCGTTGGCCTTGAACTTGGTGGTGACGGCGGGAAAAACGCCGGCCCAGCGGGGCAGATCGGCGTGGGCGCTGGGGATGGGGGCGGTGTGGGTCGACATGTTGAGCTCCGTTGGTATTCTGTAAATATATTTATTGAAGGGCTTGCCGTCAAGCCGGCGCAACCCCAGATGAGGGCCTGCATGCGCGCGCGGCCCGCGTGCGTCGAAACCGGCCGGCTCCTCGTCTGCGCCAAGCCGCGTCGGTCTGCGGGTTGGCCTGGGCGGCGGCCTGGGTCTCGGCGCATACAATCCGCCGTTCATTTGATGCCGCCCTGGCCCAGGGTGTGTTCCTCCGGAACTCGTCCCGGGCCGCTCAGCCTCACCCCATCTCCAAAGGGAATTTCCTCGTGTTCATCTCCAATGCTTTCGCCCAGGCTGCGCCCGCTGCTGCCACCGGTACGGAGTCCAGCCTGCTGAGCATGCTGCCTCTGGTGCTGATGTTTGTGGTGCTCTATTTCGTGATGATTCGTCCGCAGATGAAGCGCCAGAAGGAGCACAAGGCCATGATCGACGCCATCGCCAAGGGTGACGAAGTCATCACCTCCGGCGGTCTGCTGGGCAAGATCAGCAAGGTGGGCGAGAGCTATCTGAGCCTGGAAGTCGCCAACGGTGTGGAACTGCAAGTGCAGCGCGGCGCTGTGGTGCAAGTGCTGCCCAAGGGCACCATCAAGTAAGCCATTCCAAGAACACCGGTCGGCCCGCTCCGCAGAGGGAGGCGGCGCCACTGGACTAGCCAGCCTGCCGCCGCGTGCGGCGGGCTCACCCGGCACCGCCGGCACTGCCTTGATGTTTCGAGGCGGCAGCCCCGGTGCCTGGGCCTGAGAGGAAGCCTTCATGAACCGTTATCCGCTGTGGAAGTACGCGATCCTTGTTGTCGCGCTGCTGATCGGCTTCATCTACACGCTGCCGAATTTCTTCGGTGAAGCGCCTGCCGTGCAGGTGTCCAGCGGCAAGGTCACCGTCAAGGTGGACTCCGCCGTGGCCGCCCGGGTCGAAAAGGCGCTCAGCGATGCGCAGATCAAGCCGGACTATGTTCAGTTCGAAGGCAACTCCGTCAAGGCCCGTTTTGCCGACCTTGACACCCAGGTCAAGGCCAAGGACGCGATCAGCAAGGCGCTGAACGCCGACCCCAGTGACCCGAGCTACATCGTCGCGCTCAACCTGCTGTCGCGCTCGCCGCGCTGGCTGACCGCTCTGCATGCCAACCCCATGTACCTGGGTCTGGACCTGCGTGGTGGCGTGCACTTCCTGATGCAGGTCGACATGAAGTCGGCCCTGACCAAGAAGGCCGAGAGCCTGACCGGCGATGTGCGCACCATGCTGCGCGAGAAAAACATCCGCCACGCCGGCATCAGCCGCGATGGCAATGCGGTCAACGTCAATTTCCGCGAGGAAGCCGTGCGCCAGCAGGCGCAGACCGTGCTGAACGATCAACTGCCCGATGTTCTGTGGCAACCCGTGACCGAAGGCCTGGACTTGCGCCTGGTCGGCACCCTCAAGCCCAAGTCCCAGGTGGCCGTGCAGGAAGCTGCGCTGCAGCAGAACATCACCACGCTGCACAACCGGGTCAATGAGCTCGGTGTGTCCGAGCCGGTGATTCAGAAGCAGGGTCTGGACCGCGTGGTCGTGCAGCTGCCCGGTGTGCAGGACACCGCCAAGGCCAAGGACATCATCGGTCGCACCGCCACGCTGGAACTGCGCATGGTGGACGACAGCGCCGAGGCGCAGGCGGCCCTGGCGGGCTCCGGCCCGGTGCCCTTCGGCACCGAGCGTTTCATCGATCGCGGCTTCGGCCCCATCATCGTCAAGCGCCAGGTGGTGCTGACCGGTGAAAGCCTGATCGACTCCCAGACCACCTTCGACGACAAGCAGCGCCCCGCCGTGAGCCTGACCGTGGACGCCAAGGGCGCCCGCATCATGAAGGACATCTCGCGCGAGAACATCGGCAAGCGCATGGCCATCATCCTGTTCGAAAAGGGCAAGGGCGAGGTCGTGACCGCACCGGTGATTCAGGGCGAGCTGGGCAACCGCTTCCAAATCACGGGTTCGATGAACACCCAGGAAGCCAACGACACCGCCCTGCTGCTGCGTGCCGGTTCGCTGGCCGCGCCGATGGAAATCATCGAAGAGAAGACCATTGGCCCCAGCTTGGGTGCCGAGAACATCGCCAAGGGCATTGCCAGCGTGACCTGGGGCTTTGTCGCCGTGGCCGTGTTCATGTGCATCTACTACATGCTGTTCGGCATGTTCTCGTCCCTGGCTCTGGGTTTCAACCTGCTGCTGCTTTTGGCTGTGCTGTCCATGATGCAGGCGACCCTGTCCCTGCCGGGCATCGCCGCCATCGCCCTGGTGCTGGGCATGGCCATCGACTCCAACGTGCTGATCAACGAGCGCATCCGTGAAGAGCTGCGGGCCGGCATGGCGCCTCAGGCGGCCATCAGTGTCGGTTACGAGCGCGCCTTCGCCACGATTCTGGATTCCAACGTCACCACCCTGATCGCCGGTGTGGCCTTGCTGGCCTTCGGTTCGGGCCCGGTGAAGGGCTTCGCCATCGTGCACTGCTTGGGCATCTTGACCTCGATGTTCTCGTCGGTGGTGTTCTCGCGCGCCCTGGTCAACCTCTGGTACGGCCGTCAGAAGAAGCTCAAGTCCCTGTCCATCGGTCAGATCTGGAAGCCTGAAGGCAGCACCGATGCCGCCTCTGCCAGCGACACCGACTCGCAACCCGTGGCCAAGGCCTGAGACCAAGAAAGCCTCGAATCATGGAACTCTTCCGTATCAAGCGGGATCTCCCGCTGATGAAGCATGCGTTGATCTTCAACGTCATCTCCTTCCTGACCTTTGCCGCGGCCGTGTTCTTTCTGGTCACGCGCAGCCTGAACTTCTCGATCGAATTCACTGGTGGCACCGTGATGGAGATCGAGTACGCCAAGACGGCCGAGATCAATAAGACCCGCCACGTGGTCGAGCAGCTGAATCTCGGTGAAGTCACCGTGCAGCCCTTCGGCAGCTCGCATGACGTGATGCTGCGCCTGCCCGTGCGGGGCGACATCAAGCAGACCGAGCTGGTCGGCCGTGTGTTTGCCGAGCTGTGCAAGGCCGAGTCCGGTACCATCAGCCAGCGCCAGACTGTCAGCGAAAAGGGCGAAGCCATCAGCAAGCAGGTCTGCCTGACCGAAGCCGGCGCCGAGCCGGTGAAGCTCTCGCGCAGCGAAGTGGTCGGTCCGGCCGTCGGTGAAGAGCTGGCGCATGACGCAGGCCTGGCCCTGGGCATGACCGTGATCGGCATCATGATCTACCTGGCCTTCCGCTTCGAATGGAAGTTCGCCGTGGCCGGCATCATCGCCAACCTGCACGACGTGGTCATCATCCTGGGCTTCTTCGCCTACTTCCAGTGGGAGTTCTCGCTGGCCGTGCTGGCCGCCATCCTGGCCGTGCTGGGCTACTCGGTGAACGAGTCGGTGGTGATTTTCGACCGGGTGCGCGAAGCCTTCCGCAAATTCCGCAAGATGAACACGCACGAGGTCATCGACCACGCCATCACCAGCACCATGAGCCGCACCATCATCACCCACGGCTCGACCCAGCTGATGGTGCTGTCCATGCTGATCTTCGGCGGCCCGACCCTGCATTACTTCGCGGTGGCGCTGACCATCGGCATCTTGTTCGGCATCTACTCCTCGGTCTTCGTGGCTGCGGCGATCGCCATGTGGCTTGGTGTCAAGCGCGAAGATCTGGTGAAGACGCCCATCAACAAGGAAGATCCGGACGATCCAAACGCCGGAGCCGTGGTGTAGAGTGGCCGAAAACCACTCAGCATGATCTACGAATTCTCATGAGCGCAGCCGCCCGCAATCAGGCCTTGGCCTCTCAGGCGCGGCGCATCTATATCGAGTCCCTGGTGCGCGGCATCTCGGCCCTCGGCAAGGTGCTCAACGAGGCTGCCGCCCAGCTGCTGCTCCAGACTGCCGAATACGCGGTGATGGTGGCGCGCCGTGACGGCGTGCAGTCCTGGAACCGCCACGGCCCGGCCTGGGTGTCGGGCGTGATCAGCGGTCTGCGCCATGCAGCGGTCTACGGCATCATCGATGCCCCCTCCACGTCGGCCTCTTCGGCCGCGGCCTCGGTGGCGGCCGCTCCGCCGGCCATGTCCCTGGTCGACGACGACACCATCGAGCGCGAGATCACCAGCTCCCGCCTCGCCCTGGCCATGATGGACAAGGCGACCTGGGAGTTCACCGATCTGCGCACCCGCATGCAGGTGCTGGAGAAGCAAGACGATCTGCCCGCGCAGGATTTGCTGCGCGCCAACGTCGTTGCCAAGCTGGTGATGGATGCCTGGATGCGCAGCGGCCTGGCCACCTCCGACTGGCAGATGCTGCGCAGCACCTTGCACGAGGAGTTTTCCCAGCTCTTGGTTGAGTGTTATCACGAGACCAACCGCTGGCTGGTTTCGCAGCAGGTCTTGCCCGAGGTGGACCTGCGCCCCTTCATTCGCCGCAGCGCCGACAACAGCCCGGTGCCCGCCGCCACAGCCTATGTGCCCGGCGCCGGTGTGCCCTCCGGTGGCACCCAGTTCGGTGCGGCCGCGCGAACGCCGCAGATTCGCGGCTCCTCGGGCCTGCCCGAAGCCAGCCAAGCGCCGGTGCGCAGCCCCGCCAGCAGCCAGGCCGAAGAGGTCTTGCAACTGCTGCAAAAAATCGTCGGTCGCCAGGTGCCGGCCTTCAGCGCCACCGCCATGGCTGAGTCCTCAGCCACGCGCATGGGCGCCACCCGCATGGGTGCGGCCGCGGCGCTGCAGTCCGGGGCGCCGGCTGTGGCAGCCTCGGCCAGCCAGTCCGGCGCGGCCACCCGTGTTTCTGATCCGGCCATGGCGCCGACCCAGGTCGAGGCCCAACCCTTCCCGCCCTCGCGGCCGGCAGCGCCGCGTTTGAGCGCGGCCATCAAGCATGCACAGGAATCCCTGCAGCGCGAGTCCGTCCATTCCGACGGCCAGCCCGTGGCCGCGCCGCAGCTGCTGGAAGAGATCAAGACCCGCAACCAGGCCTTCAAGTCGGTGCTCAAGCAGGCCGCCGACACGCCGGCCGAGCGCGCCACCATCGAGCTGGTGGCCATGATGTTCCAGAGCATCCTGATGGAAGAGCATATTCCGGCCTCTGTGCGGGTGTGGTTCGCCCGCCTGCAGATGCCGGTGCTGCGCGTCGCCGTCAGCGAGCCCGATTTCTTCGCCACCACCGACCACCCGGCGCGCCAGTTGATTGACCGCATGGGCGCCTGCGTCATGGGTTTCAGTGGCAACACCGGCACCAGTGGCGCCGCGGGCGACCCGCTGGAGCGCGAGATCAAGCGGGTGGTGCAGGTGGTCGAGGCCTACCCGGACACCGGTCGCCGCGTCTTCCAGACCGTGCTGACCGAGTTCGAAAAGTTCCTCGACAACTACTTCAAGAACGAGAACCAGACCACCCGCCACGGCGTGTCCCTGGCCCAGCAGGTCGAGCAGCGCGAGACCCTGGCCATCCAGTACACCATCGAGCTGCGCAAGATGCTCAACGAGGTGCCGGTGCAGGACGGCGTGCGCGAGTTCCTGTTCCACATTTGGGCCGATGTGTTGGCTGTGACCGCGGTGCGCACCGGCGCTCAGTCCGACAACACCAAGCAGATGAAGCGCGCGGCGGCCGATCTGATCTGGTCGGCCAGCGCTAAGGTCTCGCGCGAAGAGCGTGCCGAGGTGATCCGCCGCCTGCCGCCCCTGCTCAAGACCCTGCGCGACGGCATGGGCCAGGCCGGTTTGTCTGTGGACAAGCAGGACGAGCACATCCGCGGCCTGAACAATGCCCTGGCCGCGGCCTTCACAGCCAAGACCGCCGCCATCCCGCGTGAACGCCTGGATGAGTTGATGGACCAGCTGGAAACGCTGGAAACCATGCTGCCCGAGGACGGCGAGGAGTCCGACATCAGTGAGCTGCTGGTGCGCGACCTTTCCGGCCACGAGGCCGAGGGCATGGAGGTGGTGGCCGAAGGTGGCTCAGCGCCGACGCCGGCGATGCTGGCCTGGGCCCGTGAGCTGCAGGTTGGTGGCTGGTTCATGTTGGATTACCGCGGCCGCAACGAAGCGGTGCAGCTGGCCTGGCGTGGCAACCGCCGCCACATGACGCTGTTCGTCACGCCGACCGGCCGTGGCGTGCTGTTCCCGCTCAACCGCCTGGCGGCGTTCCTGCAGGCTGGCCTGCTGCGCCCCGCGCAGGACGAAGCCCTGACCGTGCGCGCGACCCGCAATGCCTTGGCCAAGCTGGACGTCGATCCCTCGCGTCTGCTGAACTGAGCGAAAGACAGGCCTGCAAAAGCGGGCAAACAAAAGGGCTGCCTCGGCAGCCCTTGTCGTTCATGCGCGCCGCAGTGCGCGGCAGGCCTAGTGGATCAGCCGGTCTTCCGAGGCGACGAAGAGTTCGTCCAGGATCAGCGCGTCAGGCTCTTCGCCCAGGCTCCAGAACACCATCAGCACGATGATCTTCAGGTCTTCGAGGTCCATGGGGCCACCGGAGATGGCCATGGCGCGGTCGATCACCATCTCACGCATGGGCGGGCGCAGCACGCCGGCCGAGGCGAGGAAGGTGATGAAGCCGACCGAGGGCTCGCCCAGGTGGTCCAGCTCGGCGGTGGAGTACACACGCAGGCTGTCGACGCCTTGCTGGCCCTGGAAGGAGGTGGCCGCGCTGGCCAAGCCATCCAGCCAGGACAGGGCTTCCTGGATTTCGTCCGTCTCAAAGCCCACGGCCGACAACTTGCGAGTCAGCTGGGCATGATCCGGGCAGGCGTCCGGCCGCCAGTAGGTTTCGTAGAGGTAGACCAGGACGTCAAACATGCACTGACTATAACCCAGGGCCTCTGACGGAATGGGGCGAGAAACCGGCCAAACAGGCCGGAAAAGCCCGTCTCAAGGCCCCAAACTGCGTTTCCGCGCGAATGCGGCGCGCCGGCCTCAAGCCCCGCCGCGGCGCTGGAATTGCTGCCCCGGCAGGCGGGCGATCGCGCCGTTGAGCTCCAGTTCCAGCAGGTGAGCACTGAGCTCGGCCACTGGCCAGCCGCCACGGGCCTGCAGGGCATCGAGGCCGATGGGGTCGAAGCCCATCAACTCCAGGACCTGGCGCTGGGCGGGGCTGCAGTCCAGCGCTTCGGCGGGCGCTGAAGCCTGGCTGCTGCGGGTCAGCGCCGGGCTGCCCGGCCAACTGCCGGGCGGCAGCTCTTCCAGCACGTCCTGGGCGGTTTCCACCAGCTTGGCGCCCTGGCGGATCAAGGCGTGGCAGCCTCGGCTCATGGGTGAGTGAATCGAGCCCGGGATGGCGAACACCTCGCGGCCCGCTTCGCTGGCCAGGCGTGCGGTGATCAGCGAACCCGAAGGCAGGGCGGCTTCCACCACCAAGGTGCCCGGCTCAGGCCGGCGATCAGGCGGTTGCGGCGCGGAAAGTTGCTGGCCAGGCCCGGCATGCCCCAGGTGTACTCGCTCAGGATCAGGCCTTGCTCGCTGATCTGCGCGGCCAGCGCCTGGTGCCGACGCGGGTAGATCTGGTCAAAGCCAGTCCCCATCACCGCGATGGTGGCGCCACCGGCGGCCAAAGCGCCCTGATGCGCGGCGCCGTCCACGCCCAGGGCCAGGCCCGAGGTGATGCACAAGCCGGCCTGAGCCAGTTCGCGGGCAAAGGCGCGGGCATTGTCCCGGCCTTGCGCTGTCGGGTTGCGGCTGCCCACCACGGCCAGGCAAGGCGAGCGAAGCAGCTCGCGCCGGCCCTGCAGATACAGCAGCAGCGGCGGGTCGGGCGTGGCCATCAGCTGCGGCGGGTAGTCGGCATCGCCGAGCAGCAGAATCTGGTGCGAGGGGTCGGCCTGCAGCCAGGCCCAGGTGCCGTCCAGCGCCGCGTCCAGGTGCTCGGGCGGGCGACTCAGGCTTTCGCGTTGCTTGGGGGTCAGCCGATCCTGCCAGGCGGCACCCGGCAGATCGAACACCGCTTGCGGCGAGCCCAGGCTCAGCAGCAAGCGGCGCGCGGTGTCGAGGCCGATGCCAGGGCTTTCCAGCAGGCGCAGCCAGGCGCCCAGTTCATCGCGGTCCCACATGGCTTGGCGACCGCGTGGCCGTCCTCAGGGCTGGGTGAAACGATCGCCGGCCTTGACGGGGTCCTTGACCGAGATGATCAGGGCGTAGGACACGCGGGCGTAGACCTGGAACACAAAGAGCACGCCGTGGCGCTCGTCGGGCAGCTTGATCTCCTCGCGCTGGCCGCCGCTGCGGTCCACCATGCGCCGGCCTTGCTGCCAGAGGGCCAGCACATGGCCACGCTCCATGCCGTCGCGGGCGCCGCGGTTCAGGGCCACGATCTGGTTCTGGCCGGCATTCAGACCATCGCCGTAGATCGAGACGATCTGGCCCGACATGGGCTGGGCCGGCGCATGCGGCACATAGCGCGAGAAGCTGCGCTGTGGCACCGGGGCCAAGCGGTCGCCGACGCCAATTTCCTGGCGCACCGACTTGATGGTCAGGGTGGCCGGCACGATTTCGCTCTTGCCATCGGGCAGCTGCGTGGTCTGGCCGGGGCGGGTCAGCTCGGCGGTGCCGAGGTAGGGCGCTTCGTAACCGAGCAGTTCCTTGGTGCTGGGGTCCAGCAGCGGGCGGGTGTTGCGGAACACGCGGTAGTCGGTGGCCTGGCTCAGGTCGCCGCGGGCGTAGGCCAGGTCGCCGCGGGTCAGCAGCACGCGGCTTTCCGGCGTGGCAACGATGCGAGGCGCCTTGGCCAGCTCATCGCTGTCGAAGACCACGGCGTCGTTGAGGAAGGGCTCGATCAGGTTCAGGGCAATGGCGCTGATGGAGCCGTCGTCCACGCCCGAGCTGCGCACGCGCGGCGAGAGCTTGACGGTGTCGCCGCTGGTGCCGCTGCCCACCGGCTGAGCCAGTTGCAGGCGGGCACGGCCGTCCACCTTGACCAAGACCAGCACCTGGCCGGGATAGATCAGGTGCGGGTTGCTGATCTGGTCGCGGTTCATGCCCCAGAGCTCGGGCCAGCGCCAGGGGCTTTTGAGGAAGAGCTTGGAGATGTCCCAGAGCGTGTCGCCGGCCTTGACGGTGTGGGAGTCGGGGGCGTCGGCGGCCAGCTCGCTCAGCGGCACGCCGGCCTGGGCCACGCGGTCGGCAGTGGCGCGTTGTTGTCCGGTGATGGGCAGGCTGCTTGTTTGCGCGGCGGCGCCCAGGCTGAGGGCCGACAAGCTGGCCGCCAGCAGCAGGTTCTTCACAAACAGGGCGGTGTTTTGGGCGGGCCGGGCGGACATCAGCGATTCACAAACAGGCATCGAGCACTCTCTACCGCAGACCGGCTGCGGGTGGGTTGGACAGACTTCGGGGTCTTTTTTTCAAGCCATCGCACGGGGTGCTTTGCCGCGGCCTCGGACCAGCGGCGCCAATTCAGCGAAAATCCCCCCAGGCCGCGACGATTCTGCCCCCAAAAACAGGGCGTCGCAACGAACAAAGCGGGCGCTTTTGCCCTCTTGCAAGCTCTTACAAACAGGCGTTGTGCTGAGTCCACACACGCAAGCTCATGGCGAAACTGAACATTCTGCGTTACCTCGATCCTCGTTTGCACACCGTGGCCAAGCCGGTCGCGGCGGTAGATGAGCGCATCCGCCAGCTCGTCGATGACATGCTGGAAACCATGTATGCCGCTGAAGGCGTGGGTTTGGCCGCCAGCCAGGTCGATGTGCACGAGCGCGTGGTGGTGATCGATACCTCCGAAGAGCGCAACGAGCCGCGCGTGCTGATCAACCCCGAAATCATCGAGACCAGCGCCGAGTTCACCGAGGGTGAAGAAGGCTGCCTCTCGGTGCCGCAGTCTATGACAAGGTGCCGCGCCATTCCCGCGTCACCGTGCGCGCGCTCAACCGCGAGGGCCAGAGCTACGAGTTCAAGGCCGAGGGTCTGCTGGCCGTCTGCGTGCAGCATGAGCTGGACCACCTGATGGGCAAGGTCTTCGTCGAATACCTGAGCCCGCTCAAGCGCGAGCGCATCAAGACCAAGCTGGTCAAGAAGGCCCGCGAAGAAGAAGGGCGCCGCCGCTGATGGCCGGCGCTGCTGTGTCGGCTTCGCGTTCGGGCGGCCCACGGGTCGTGTTCGCGGGCACGCCGGAGTTTGCGGCCACCGCCCTGGCGGCCCTGATCGCGGCCGGGTTTGACGTGCCTCTCGTGCTGACCCAGCCCGACCGGCCCGCTGGCCGTGGCATGAAGCTGCAGGCTTCGGCCGTCAAGCAGCTGGCGCTGCAGCATGGCATCCCGGTCGCCCAGCCGCGCAGCTTGCGCCTGGATGGCAAGTTCCCGGAGGACGCCGAGGCGGCCCGCCAGGCCTTGCTGGACGCCCGCGCCGATGTGATGGTGGTCGCCGCCTACGGTCTGATCCTGCCGCAATGGGTGCTGGATCTGCTCGGCGCCGGCCGCAGCACCGGCCTGCGCGGCTGCCTCAACATCCACGGCTCGGTGCTGCCGCGTTGGCGCGGTGCCGCGCCCATCCACCGTGCCATCGAGGCCGGTGACGCCGAAACCGGCATCACCATCATGCAGATGGATGCCGGCCTGGACACGGGTGACATGCTCTTGATCGAGCGCCTGCCCATCGCACCGGAAGACAGCACAGCCCGCCTGCACGACAAGCTGGCGGCCCTGGGCGGCCGCATGATCGTCGAGGCCCTGGAGCTGGGCGCTTGCGGCGGCTTGACGGCCACGCCCCAGCCGGCCGAGGGTGTTTGCTATGCCCACAAGATCGAGAAGGCCGAGGCGCAGATCGATTGGCAGCAAGATGCGGCCCAGATTGCCCGGCGCCTGCGCGCCTTCGATCCGTTTCCGGGCGGGGCGTCACAGCTGGACGGCGAGTTGCTCAAGATCTGGCGCGCCGAAGTCTGCGAGCGCGGGGACGGCCTTGCCGCCGAGGGTCAGGTCTTGCGGGTGGATGAGTCCGGCATCGTCGTCGCCTGCGGCCGGGGCGCCGTGCGCCTGACCGAGCTGCAGCGCGCCGGCGGCAAGCGCTTGCCGGCGGCGGCCTTTTTGCAGGCCCGGCCCGTGGCCGTGGGCGCGCGTTTCGAGCGCAGCGCCGCCTGAGTCGGTTCTGAATCTGCTTGAAATCGGGTCTTTCGGCCCGATGTGCCTGCTTCCACCGTAGTCTCGCGAGGAGCCCGCTGCCATGTTCAATCTGATGAAGACCGCCATTCTGATGGCCGCCATCACCGCCTTGTTCATGGCCCTGGGGCGCCTGATCGGTGGCCAGGCCGGCATGATGCTGGCGCTGCTGGTGGCGCTGGGCATGAACTTTTTCAGCTACTGGTTCTCTGACCAGATGGTGCTGAAGATGTACAGCGCGCGCGAGGTGGACGAGACCTCGGCGCCGCAGTTCTACGGCATGGTGCGTGAGCTGGCCCAGCGTGCCCAGCTGCCCATGCCGCGCGTCTACTTGATTGACGAGGACGCGCCCAACGCCTTTGCCACCGGCCGCAACCCCGAGCATGCCGCCGTCGCGGCGACCACGGGCATCTTGCGGGTCTTGTCCGAGCGCGAGCTGCGCGGCGTGATGGCGCACGAGCTGGCCCATGTGAAGCACCGCGACATTTTGATCAGCACCATCAGCGCTACCATGGCCGGTGCGATCTCCATGCTGGCCAATTTCGCCATGTTCTTCGGCGGCCGCGACAGCGAGGGCCGGCAGAGCAATCCGCTGGTCGGCCTGCTGGTGTCGATCCTGGCACCGATTGCGGCCGGCCTGATCCAGATGGCCATCAGCCGAGCCCGTGAGTTCGAGGCGGACCGCGGCGGCGCCGAGATTTCCGGCGACCCGCAGGCCCTGGCCTCGGCCTTGAACAAGATCCATCGCTTTGCCCAAGGCCTGCCGATGGAAGCGGCCGAGCGCCACCCCGAGACGGCGCAGATGATGATCATGAACCCGCTTTCCGGCGGTGGTTTGGCCGGTCTGTTCAGCACCCATCCGGCCACTGAGGAGCGGGTGGCGCGGCTGATGGCCATGGCGCAGGGGCGCTGAGGCTACGCCCCTTGCCGTATGCAAACGCGGCGCTCAAGCTGACCCGTGGCTGGCCGATACTGAAGACATGAAGTCGCACCCGACCGCGCCTCGTCGCGCCTTGTTGTCCCTGTCCTTGCTGGCCAGCCTGCTGGTCCTGGCCGGCTGTGAGCAGCTGGGCATCGAGGATCCGGCCAAGGTCATGGCCGCCAAGGAAGCCGAGGGCAAAGCCATCGGCAGCGCCTGCCGTCATGCCATGCGCGCCATCGAAGACTGCTACACCTTGAACCCCAAGGCCCACAAGGCCTCGGTCTTCAATGGTTGGAAGGAGATGGACGAGTACATGCGCGAGAACAAGCTCGAAGGCGTGGCCCCGGTCGTGCCGCGGCCGCCCAAGCCGGGCAGCCCCGAGGCCCTGGCGCTGGAAGAGAAAGCCGCTGCGGCGGCCGAAGCCAAGGCCAGCGCCGAGAAGGACGGTGGCAAAGAGGGCGGGAAAGACGGCGCCAAGGCGAGCAAGGCCAAAGCGCATTGATCGCCCAAACTGCCCACCCCTGCGTGAGCCCCCGGCCGCTGCAGCCCTGTGCTGCCGCGGCTTTTTCATGCCTTGGCTTCATGTGGCGCCGTACTTTTGACATTTGATGCTGCCGCACCTGCAGTTGGTCGAATCGCACTGGGCGAGGTCCGGCGTCCCGCCGAAGATGCATGCACCTCATCTTCTCTCGGAGCCTGACCATCATGTTGCAACGCCGCCTGTTCTCTCTCGCTGCCGTCACCGCCCTGACCGCCCTCAGCCTGACTTCGGTCGGCAGCCAGGCCTGGAGCTGGGGCAGCTCCGAACGCATCAAGGGCACGGGCGATGTCAGCAGCGAAGTCCGCGATCTGGGCAGTTTCGACAGCGTCAGCCTGGCTGGTGGCTTCAAGCTCCTGGTGCGCCAGGGCGCGCAGAGCCGGGTCGAGGTCAAGACCGACCGCAATCTGCAGAGCTATATCGAGACCCGCATCGTCGAGGGCAAGAAGGGCGGCCGCACGCTCGAAATCGGCCCCAAGCGCGGCTTTGATGTGCAGGGCACGGTCAACCCCGAAATCGTTCTCGACATGGCGCAGCTGCGCAGCATCTCGGTCGCCGGCTCGGGCGATGTGCGGGTCGAGGCCATGAAGACGGGCGAGGTGGAGGCCAGCGTGGCCGGCTCGGGCGATGTGCTCTTCGTCGACCTCAGCAGCGAGCGCCTGGGCGTCAAGGTGGCTGGCAGCGGCACGGTCACGGCCAACGGCCGATCGGGCAGCCTGAGCCTGTCGATCGCGGGATCGGGCGACGTGCGCGCGCGCGGCCTGCTGGCCGAAGAGGTCAAGGTCTCGATCGCGGGCAGCGGCGATGCCGAAGTCAATGCCAGCAAGACGCTCAAGGTGTCTATCGCAGGTTCTGGCGATGTGGGCTATGTGGGCTCGCCCGAGCTCAGCACCTCCATGGCGGGCAGCGGCCGCGTGCGCCGCTTAAACGGCAACTGAGCGGCAACTGAGCGGCCACTGAGCTGCCCTGCTGGCAGCCGGGCGGTCGCAGGATCGCCCCGGGCGGTGCTGGCGTGATCTCCCCGCGACAGCGGCCCCGCGCTCGGGCCGCGACAATGGCGCATGCTTCAAACCTTGAAGGCGCAGTGCCGCCACCCTGAATTCCGGCGCGGCGCGCGTGAGATGGCGGGCATCACCCTGGGCATCTCGGCCTGGGGCCTGGTGACCGGTGTGGCCATGATCAAGAGCGGCCTTTCGGTCGGATTGGCGCTCTTGATGAGTCTGGTGGTGTTTGCCGGCAGCTCGCAGCTGGCGGCTTTGCCCCTGATCGCCAGCGGTGCGCCCATCTGGGTGATCTGGGCCACGGCCTTTTGCGTCAACCTGCGCTTCATCATCTTCAGCGTGCAGTGGCGCATGTACTTCGGCCACCTGCCGCTGCTTCAGCGCCTGCATATTGCTTACTTCGCGGCCGATCTCAACTACGTCGCCTTCCTCAAGCGCTTTCCCGAGGCCAAGCCGCACCCCGATCAAGCGCCCTACTTTTGGGGCGGGGTGTGTTTGAACTGGGCGGCCTGGCAGATCCCGTCCATCGCCGGCATCTTGCTGGCCAACCATGTGCCCACGCAGTGGGGCCTGGGTTTCGCGGGTGTGCTGGCGCTGCTGGGCCTGTCCTACACCTTGCTCAAGGACCGCAAGACCTGGGTCTCGGCGGCCCTGGCCGGCTGCGCCGCGGTGGCGGCCTATGCCTTGCCGCTGCGCCTGAACATCATGGTGGCCATCGCCGTGGCGGTGACGGCCGGGCTGCTGATGGAGCATTGGTCCCCCACGTCGGGCGAGGCGGCGCGTGAGGTGCGTGAGTGATGGAGACGACGATGAACGACTGGCTCGTTGCCCTCGCCATCCTCGGCATGGGCGTGATCACGCTGCTGACCCGTGGCTTTTTCATGATTCCGAAGAAAGAGCTGCCCATGCCCGATTGGGCCAAGACGGGCCTGCGCTATGCCCCCATCGCCGCACTGGCCGCCGTGATCGTGCCCGAGCTCGTCATGACCCAGGGCCAGCTGATCAGCACCTGGCAAGACGCCCGGCTCTACGCCACTGCGGCCGGCACCGCCTACTTCTTCTGGAAGCGCGGCATCCTCGGCACCATCGTCTGCGGCACGGCTGTGATGCTGGCCCTGCGCATCGGCCTCGGTTGGTGAAACCGCTTGGATTCGGTGTGCGGCAACGGGCTTGGTAAGCTAGCGGGCCTCGCACGGCCGGGTCCTTGTTCGACCCCGCCACGCCCCGAATTCCAAACTAGCCCTGAGCTCACCCCATGAACGTGATCCGTTTCACCGACCTGATCGCCGCTGGCAAAGTTGCCGGCCAACGCGTCTTCATCCGCGCCGACCTGAATGTGCCGCAGGACGATGCCGGCCACATCACCGAAGACACCCGCATCCGCGCCTCCATCCCCTG